>FWPV01000260.1_pt1 | contig 170720 bp, 155 predicted proteins | sample 2228371 | NCBI WGS metagenome assembly FWPV01 (sample SAMEA103939776, study PRJEB20133) | metagenome
CTGGGCGTCCGTGTTCCTGCGCGACAAGAAGAGCATGGTTAGCGTCCGGTGCAATTTGAGGCACAGTTTCCGTGCTGGCAACAGTTTGTCTCCCGGCATAGATCCGCAGCCAGTCTTTATGAACCTTGCTGAGAAATCTTGGTGGTAGATTTAGGTCCCAGCCGAGAGTTCCTTCTGGTATGTCCAGAACCGTGGTATCAAAGTTGTCAATTTCATCGGGCTGAGCGGTATGAATCTCGTAATTTTCTTCAGGTGTAAGCATCCAGTCGCTCTCATTTAACTCCCGGGCGAACACAAGAGCGGTGTTTGTGGTAATGAATCCACATCTCTCCAGGGCGTTAATTGTTGTAATGTCTGCATAGGGACAGCGGGCAACAAGGCAGACGCTATCCGGAATTGTCCGCAGGGTTTCCTGAATGAGGAGTTGTTTGATGATTAACTGGGTTTCGGGTTTACCCAGGGCGATAATGTGGGCTATCCGATAGGCGGGTGCACGCAGGATGTTGCTGGCGAGCGGGTCTGATTTTACCACGCACAGTCCAACAACCCGTTTTCCTATATAATAACCATGGGCAAATCCGCCCTGTGTCAGGATACGGGCAATGTCCTGAACAAGAATGTCAATGGCTGCATTATGTTTCTCTCTATCGTTACCGAGCGCCCAGTAATACGGCTTGAATTCATACGCCTCGAATAGTTCGCGCATAATTTCGCTGCGCTCGACGGTAAGTAGTTCGGCAAACATTTTTCACCCCCTCGTTTTATGTTTGATTATAACTACCCCGCCGGCAAGGGGATGGCCAGTATCTTATGACCGCTCCTTCGGATGCAACCCCATCGTTGACCATCCCCTTTACCGCTTCCTGCCCTTTTATACAACAATGCTCGTGCCATATATTAATTAATACGGATTATCAGCATAACATATTGAAATCCTGCTGGTTAGCTTTATTTTGCCATTCTCGGAGCGGGGCGGGATATCTTCTAATCTTTAAGATTGGGGCAATTAACGCTATGAATATCAAAAGGTTGCACAACTGCGACAATCCCTCTTTCCTGGTGCCATGCGTTGCTGGGCTTCTTGGGTTCCGTATTTTATGTTAAATATGTTAATATGTTAATTGGTTGGTCTTTATTCTTATACTTTTATGGCTTGATTCTGGGGGTTGTTTCTCTGGGGTTAGTGTGATTTTTGGGGTGTTAAATGTTTCACTAATGAATGTCGATGGCAAAATATAGTCAGGGGATGGGAAAATAGCATTCAGTTTTTGACAAACTGTTTTCTTAGAGTATAATATTGAGAGGGATATGTTACAACCGCATATAAAAAACAATAGGAGGAAGCGATGAGAAGCACCATAATCCTGCTGGCGGTGGCGCTTTTCTTTGGCGCCATCCGGGCAGCGGACGATGCGGTAGTAGCGCCGGTTTCTTCAAGCGAGCGGGCTCCGGCGCAGCCCCGGACAGTTTTCAGCGATGCGATTACGATACCGAGGATGCTCTCCTATCAGGGGAAATTGACTGATAGTCTTGGTGTGCCGGTGCCGGATGGCAATTACCAGTTGACCTTCCGGCTCTACACCCAGCAGACCGGTGGCACGCCGTTCTGGACCGAGGCGCAGACGGTGGCGGTGCGGAACGGGTTGTTTTCGGTGCTATTGGGTGCGGTGAATCCGCTTCCCTCGGTGCCTGATGCCGGTGCGCTCTATCTCAGTTTACAGGTCGGGATTACGCCGGAGTTGAGTCCGAGGTTACAGATTGTGAGCAGCGCCTATGCCTATCTTACTGAACGGGCAGCAAACGCCGACCTGTTGCAGGGCAAGGATACAGTTGCCCTCAGCGCCAGGTTTGTGGATGAGGGACAGGCAAACGCCGTCACCGGTGCGATGATTGTGGACGGGACAATTCAGAGTGCGGACATTGCCAGCAATGCGGTGACCAGTGCCAAGATTGGCAACGGTGAAGTGACGATGGCGAAGATAAATCAGAGTGGTGCGACTGCGGGTCAGGTGATTAAGTGGACCGGCAGTGCCTGGGCACCGCAGAATGACAGTGCTGGTGGTCCGCCGTCAGGTCCGGCTGGTGGTGACCTGACCGGCACCTATCCCAACCCGACGATTGCCAGTAATGCGGTAACGAGTGCGAAGATACAGGACGGGACAATTCGTGGCGCTGACATTGCCAAACCGTGCACATTAACCGCTTCGGTTGCAACTAATGCGGTGTTAAGGATTAAAAACACCGGTATTAACGGATACGGAATTATAATTGACAGTGCGGTTCATGACGGGCTCTATGTTTCCCGTGCGGGCGATGACGGTATTAATGTTTTCCGTGCGAACGGTGACGGGCTCGCTGTTGACAGTGCGGGTTATGATGGGGTCTGGGTTCAGCGTGCGGGCGCGAACGGTGTGCGTATTTACCGTGCGAACGTTCACGGGCTCTATGTTGACAGTGCGGGTTATGATGGGGTGTCTGTTTACCGTGCGGGCTGGAACGGTTTCCGTGTTGACCATGCGGGTGGTTACGGGCTCTCTGTTGACAGTGCGGGTTATAGCGGGGTCTATGTTGCCCGTCCGGGCGGTGCCGGAATCCATGTTTACTGTGCGGGTAGTTACGGGCTCTATGTTGACAGTGCGAATTTGTACGGGGTTCTTGCCAGTGGGAATACCGCTGGTGGCAGTTTTATAGCAGACAACAGCAGTGCTGAGGGTCTTCGTGTCCACGCGTATTATAGTAGTAGTTCCGATACTGCAATTCAGGTATACGGTCGGGGTTATGCGACCGGTGGCTGGTATACCGGCGGGCTGCTGGGTGATAAGGAGGCGCCGTGCTTAATCAGCCCGGAGCTGGGCATCATTGCCAGCGGGACCGGAAAACTGGTTAATGGCACCGCCCGGATTACCCTGCCGCAACTGATGGTCGAGAACTTGCGGAAGGATGTGCCGGTGCGGATTACGGTAACACCAAGGGGCAAGCCGGCGGGGTTGCTCTATGTCACCCAGCAGGGTGAAGGTTTCTTTAAGGTGGAGATGGAGGTGATTGCGGGTTTGAGTGGTGAGCGGGATGTTGTCTTTGACTGGATTGCCTTTGGCACCATGCGGGAGTATGAGACCTCAGCGCGGGCAAAGGCGGAGTGGGAGAAGATGATAGAGGAGCGGGAAGAAATGAGGCAGGAAGCCGAGCGCGAGGCACAGCGGCGGCGTCAGGATGACAACCGGTGGATACGCCCGGTTATGACAGGAGATGAGAGATGAGCGGGTTTTCAACCAGGAGTTTTGTTTTTTTCGGCATACTCCTGCTCGGGTTGGTTTCGCTGGTTTTCTCCCAGCCTTATCGGTGTGACTGGCAGGTTACCGGGATTGCGGGTGGAGAGGTTGCGGGTGGTAATTATCGGTGCGGGACGACGCTGGGGCAGACGGCGAGTGGGTTGATGAGCGGGAACAACCTTCTGGCGTTAATTGGATTCTGGCAGGCGGATGTGGTGGTCGGGATACAGGAGCGGGAGGAGATGGCGGTTGCGGGTGAGCGGTTGGTTACCCGATTGCTGCCGGTGTATCCCAATCCGTTTTCTTCCGGGGTATTGTTGCGTTACAGTTTAGGCAATGATGTGCTGGTGTCGTTGCGGCTCTATGACCGGTTGGGCAGGCTGGTGCGGGTGCTGGTGGACAGCCGGCAGAAGGCTGGTGTTTACAGTGTGGTGTGGGATGGTTGTGATGGCGGTGGCAGGAGGCTTTCGGCGGGGGTGTATTTCTGCCGGTTCAGTGCGGGCGAATACCAGCGGAGTGAGAAGGTGATTCTCGGGCGCTAAGGACAACCAGCACTGTTTGTTTGTTCGACCGGATGCCCATTTTGCGGGTGGTCACGGGTTTGTGATTGACTGGACAGGATAATTTATTATTATAAAACAGGCTGTGTTACATCAAAACCAAGGGAGTAAAAACTATGAAAGTGATAATTACTGACCCGATTGCACCGGCAGGTGTGCAGTTGTTGCGCGATGCCGGCTTTACCGTTGATGAAAGACCCGGTTTGAAGCCCGATGAGTTGATTAAGGTGATTCCCGACTACGATGCGATTATTGTGCGCAGTGCGACCAAGGTTACCGCTGAGGTGATTGAGGCGGGAAAGAATTTGAAGGTTATTGGTCGGGCAGGGGTTGGACTGGATAATGTTGACCGGAAAGCAGCAGAGGCAAGGGGGATCAAGGTGGTGAATACTCCCGAGGCAACATCAATCTCGGTGGCAGAACTGGCGCTGGGGTTGATGTTTGCCTGCGCCCGTTCCATACCACAGGCGACCGCATCGCTGCGCGCGGGAAAATGGGAGAAGAAGGCGTTTCACGGGATTGAACTTTTCGGGAAGACGCTGGGGATTATCGGCGCGGGTCGGATTGGTTCAGAACTGGCGAAGCGGGCGCTGGCACTGGGAATGAAAGTACTGGTGGCGCGAAGGTCCGATGCAGAGGTACGCTATGGGGAGCGGTGCGATATGGACCGGCTGCTGGCGGAGTCAGATTTTATTTCGCTGCACATTCCGAAGACGCCTGAGACCTATCATATCCTTAATCGCGAGGCGTTTGCGAAGATGAAGAAGGGCGTGATTATTATTAACTGCGCCCGGGGCGGGGTGATTGATGAGGAGGCGCTTTATGAGGCGTTGCAGTCCGGACAGGTGGCAATGGCAGCGCTGGATGTGTTTGAGAAGGAGCCGCTTGATGATTATAAACTGTTTTCCCTGCCGCAGGTAATTGGCACACCGCATATCGGCGCCCAGACAAAAGAGGGGCAGTATCGTGCTGGCGTACAGATCGCCGAGCTGGTGCGGGATGCGTTAAAGGGGGCTTAATGGCTGATGTCAGGGCATTCCCAGGTATCCATTACAATCCAGCAAAGGTTGCCAATCTGAGCGAGGTGATTACTCAGCCTTACGATAAGATAACACCGGAGATGCAGCGGCGCTATCTGGAGCGGCACCCGTTTAACTTCGTCCGGTTGATTCTACCGGGTGGGGAAGACCCTTACACCAGTTCTGCCCGGACCTGTGAGGAGTGGCTCAGGAGTGGCGTGCTGGTGCGGGAGGCAGAGCCCGCTTTTTATATTCTGGAGGAGGAGTTTGAAGTTGATGGCAGGCGATTGCAACGAAAAGGGTTTATTGCGGCAATCCGGGTGGAGGAGTTTGAAAAGGGTACGGTGCTCCCTCATGAGTTCACCCATTCTGGACCAAAGGCAGACCGGCTGGCACTTTTGCGGGCAACCCGGAAAGACTATGAGCAGATATTTTTCCTTTATCCTGACCCGGAAGGTGAGATTGACCGGTTGCTGGTGACGGAGCGTGAGCCGGATATGGTGGCGACTGATGAGTATAATGTTGTGCACCGGTTGTGGTTGGTTAAGGACCAAGCAAGGATTCAGGCGCTGCATCAGGCGATGGGGTCCAGGGTGGTGTTGATTGCGGATGGTCATCACCGGTACGAGACCGCGCTCAACTACCGGCAGGAGATGGAGAGAAAAGGTCCCCTGCCCGAGGATGCGGCGTTGAGGTTCAAGAGTGCGGCATTTTTCAAGATTACCGACCCTGGCCTGGTAATCCTTCCCACCCACCGGTTGTTGAAAGGCATTGCGATAGGAAAGGATGAGGCGCTCGCGCTATTACAGCAGTGGTTTAGTGTTCAGCCGGTGCCCGAGGAAAAGGCAAAGGGGGAACTGGAAAGGCATAAAGATGGGCACGCCTTTGTGCTTTACTGGGGCAGGGGTAACAGTTATCTATTGCTGCTGCGCGACAGCGATGCGGTTGACCGCTATATCCCGGCAGGTAAGAGCCCGGACTATAAGGAGCTGGATGTGGCAATCCTGCACGCCCTGGTGATTGAAGGTGTGTTTGGCATCACTCCGGACCAGGTAGAGGGCAGGGTGCTTTATGAGCGCTACTGGGAGGATACAACTGCCCGGGTGGATAAAGGCGAGGCGCAGTGCGCCCTCTTTCTGAATCCCACACGACCCGAGCAGGTGCAGGCGCTGGCAGCCAAAATGGAACGGATGCCCCAGAAGTCAACCGACTTCTATCCGAAACTGATTTCCGGGATGGTGTTTATGGATATCGGGGAGGGCGCGGTTTTAAGATGACCCGATGCCGGCAAATTTAACCCCGGAGTATAAACAGGCAGAAGAGCGGTTCCGCCAGGCAAAGACACCAGAGGAGAAACTGGTCTGTCTGGAGGAGATGCTTGCCACCATCCCCAAGCACAAGGGCACCGAGAAGATGCAGGCGGACATCAAAAGCAGGATTGCCCGTCTGCGCCGGGAGTTGACCGAGTCCAAAGGTGGTGGCAAGCGGTCGGACTGGTTCCATGTGGAAAAACAGGGCGCCGGCCAGGTAGCGGTATTTGGCGCGCCAAACTGCGGCAAGTCGGCACTGGTGCGGGCGCTGACCGGGCTGAACACCGAGGTTGCTGCGTATCCCTTTACCACCACCCGGCCCCTTGCCGGGATGATGGCTTTTGAGGATATCCAGATTCAACTGGTTGATACGCCGCCCCTGGTTGCGGATTCACCACCCTGGCTGTTCCATATCCTGCGCACCGCGGATGCGCTCTGCTGGCTTTTGGATCTGGCGGACGATGCGGTGCTGGAGACCACCGAGACGGTAGGACGGCTTCTGGAGGAGCGCGGGATTGTCGGTGCCGGTGCATATCGGCAGTTGCCATTGATACGGGTTGGGACCAAGGCAGATGACCCCGGTGCTCTGGACCGGCTTGACATCCTGCGGGAATTGATTGGTGATGTGCCGGTGCTTTTGGTCTCGGCAAACACCGGTCAGGGGCTGGATGATTTTCGCCGGGTGGTGTTTGAGAGTTTAAAGATAATCCGGGTCTATACCAAGAAGCCGGGTAAACCACCGGATATGGACGAGCCGGTGATACTGAAGGTGCCGGCAACGGTGCTGGATGCCGCTTATAATCTGCACAAAGATTTTGCCCGCAAACTTGCCTATGCCCGGCTCTGGAACTCCGCCGGGTTTAGTGGCCAGAGGGTGGAGCGGGAGCACATATTAGCGGATAAGGACATAATTGAATTTCATATTCAGGAGTAGCCGGCGCTTTATTTCTTTGGCACCGCTAACTGCTTCAGTAATCTAAAACCGCAGTTACAGGACCTTACGCTCGCGGGAGGACTTGGATAATTATTTTTTGGTGGTCGCGGGTGCAAAGCGGTATGTACTTCTGTTTTCCTTCAGGCAGGAGCCTGCAGGCAGCAGCAGATTACTGTCGTCAGGTGATTGAGTTTGCGCCCGGGGGTTATTTCGTCCCCGCCGGCGGGGAGAGTAAATCCGTTCCGAAGGTTGTGGTGACCGGATGAAATGGTCATCAGTACGATTTGTTTGTCCTGTCGGTATGGTAGGTCAGGAGGTGTGAAGGTGCTGGTAGATTTTTTCTGCCAGGTTTTTGCTGATGCCTTTAACCCGGGCGAGGTCGTCAATGCTGGCACCGCGGATGCGGGCGATGGAACCGAAGTGCTGGATTAAAGCCTGACGCCGGACCGGTCCGACGCCCGGAATGGCATCCAGTTCGGACTGGAGCATCTTTTTGCCGCGCAGCTTGCGGTGGAAGGTGATGGCAAAGCGGTGGGATTCGTCGCGGATGCGTTTAAGGAGTTTGAGTGCGGGTGAGGAGGCGGGGATGGAGATTTCCCGGCCGTCAATGTAAAACAGGGTGTCGGTGCGCTTGGCAAGGCCCAAGAGCGGGATTTCGGCATCAATCTGGTGATAGGCACGCAGTGCCGCAGAAAGTTGTCCTTTGCCGCCGTCAACCAGCACCAGGTCGGGCAGGGGGAGGTTCTTTTCCAGTAACCCGCGCAGGCGCCGGGCGAGCACCTCTTCAATCATCGCAAAATCGTTGGGACCGCTGACCGTGCGAATTTTAAACAGGCGGTAATGGCTCTTCAACGGGTGGTCGTCTTTGAACACCACGACCGAGCCAACCGCATTGGTGCCCTGGGTGTTGGAGATGTCCACGCCTTCAATCAGGCGGGGCGGCGCGGGCAGGTTGAGGAGTCGGGCGAGTTCCCGGTTCGCCAGGGGGATGTGCTGTTCTGCGGGTATGGATTCGGCAAGCGTCTTTTCGGCATTGCGCTGTGCCAAGAGGAGGAGTTTTTTCTTTTCGCCCCGTTGCGGCGCGATGATGGTTACCCGGCGCTGGCGTCTTTCCCGGAAGAGGCGCTGGAAGAGTTCGGTTTCGGTTATCGGTGCGGGCAGGACGATCTCGTCCGGCAGGTCGGCGGTGTGGGTGTAGACCGAGCGCAACAAGCCTTCCAGGATTTCCGCGGTGGGCGCGTTGCTTGTAGCGGTAAGGTGGTACTCCTCCCGGGCGACAATCTTGCCCTCCCGGACCCGGAAGAGGACCGCCACCGCGTTGTTGTTGTCCTGGGCGATGCCGATAAAGTCCCGGGCGATGCGGTCCTTTGTTACCACCTCCTGATTGCGGATGACCTCGCGCAGGGCAAGGAGCTGGTCGCGCAGGATCGCCGCCTGTTCGTAGTCCTGTTTTGCTGCCGCCTGCCACATCCGGTTTTCCAGTTCGGTAATCAGGTTTTCCGAGCGTCCGGAGAGGAACTGAATGACATCCTCCACCCGCTGACGGTAGTGTTCGGGCTGGATTTTTCCCTGACAGGGGGCAAGACAGCGCTTGAGTTGATAGTTGAGGCAGGGGGGTGCGGGTTTTTCTTCCGGGAGCGAGCGTTTGCAGGTGCGGATTTTAAAGATGCGCTTGACCGCCCTTAATGCCCGGCGTAACTCCCGGGCGCTGGTGTAGGGGCCGAAGAGGAGCGAGCCGTCGGGCTTGATGTTGCGGGTGATGAAGATGCGGGGAAAAATTTCGCCGGTGGTGATTTTGAGATAGGGGTATTTCTTGTCGTCACGCAGGCGGACATTGTAGCGAGGCTTTTTTATTTTGATCAGGCTCTCTTCCAGAAGGAGCGCCTCAATCTCCGAGCGGGTGACAACCGTTTCCAGGTCGGCGATGCGCTGGATGAGCGCCTGGATGCGCGGGCTTTCCTGGGGCTGGAGGTATGCGCGGAGCCGGTCGCGCAGGGAGCGTGCCTTGCCGATATAGATGACCCGACCGTTTTTGTCCTTGAAGAGATAGACGCCAGGTTCAGCGGGTGCGCGGGCGATTTTCCCGGCAACGCTGGTGTTCATCTATCCTTTAACCACACCCAGCGGGCGCATCCGGGCAACCTTGCGGGCGATGCCGGAGCGATGACACACCTCAACCACCTGGTCAACATCCTTATAGGCATCCGGGACCTCTTCGTTGAGCACCTCCCGGCTCGCCGCCATTACGATGATTCCCCGGGCACGCAACTCTGCCGCCACATCCCGCCGCTTTGTCTCTTCGAGCGCCCGGGTTCTTGACCAGACCCGGCCAGCACCGTGGCAGGCAGAACCAAAGGTGTCCCGGGCGGCGCGCTCGGTGCCCAACAGGACATAGGAACTGCTGCCCATATCACCGGGGATGAGCACCGGTTGACCGAGGTGGCGGTACTTTTCCGGTAGCGCGGGATGGCCGGGCGGAAAGGCACGGGTGGCACCTTTGCGATGGACGCACAGTTTCATCTTTTTGCCGTTGACCGTATGCTCCTCAATCTTGGCGATGTTGTGGGCGACATCGTACACCTGGGTCATCCCCAGGCGTGGAATCGGGATACCCAGGACCTGAGCGAACGCCTCCCGCACCCAGTGGGTGATCGCCTGACGGTTTGCCCAGGCGTAGTTGGCAGCCGCGACCATGGCGCCGAAGTAGCGTTTGCCCTCAGGTGAGTCCAGCGGTGCACAGGCGAGCTGGCGGTCAACGAGGTTGATGCCGTATTTGCGCGCCGCGGCAACTAAACTTTTGACATTGTCGTCGCAGATTTGATAGCCCAGCCCCCGGGAGCCGGTGTGAATCATCACGGTAATCTGCCCGAGGTGGAGGCCGAGTTCTGCTGCCGCCTTCGGGTCATAGATTTCGACCACCTCCTGAATTTCCAGAAAGTGATTGCCCGCACCAAGGGTGCCGAGCTGGGGCATTCCCCTTTCCAGCGCCCGGTTAGACACACCGGCGAGGTCCGCACCCGGCATCTCGCCATTTTCTTCGGTGTAGATGAGGTCCTCCTCGGTGCCGTAGCCCTGCTCCACCGCCCAGCGGGCGCCACGGGTCAGAACCTCGGCAACGGTCTGTTGTGAGATGCGAATCTTGCCCTTGGAGCCGACACCGGAGGGCACATTGTTGAATATCGCCCGGACCAGTTTTTCCAGGATTTCCGGCTTCAGGTCTTTCTTTTCCAGATTGGTGCGCAGGAGCCGGACACCGCAGTTGATGTCATAGCCAACGCCACCGGGCGAGATGATGCCGTTGTTCACATCAAAGGCAGCAACGCCACCGATGGCAAAGCCATAGCCCCAGTGGATGTCCGGCATCGCCAGCGAGTAGCCGACAATACCGGGCAGGGTGGCAACATTGGCGACCTGCTCAGGCGCCTGGTCCGCCTTGATTTGCTCAATCAGATTGGCATCGGCATAGATGATGCCGTCGACATTCATCCCGGGCTTGTAGGTTTTCGGAATCAAAAGCCGGGTGTCGTCAATCCTCTCTAATGGTCCATTCCACATCGCCATAAGTAAATTATAACCAGCCACTATCCGCCGGTCAATCGGTTATGCCGGCGCCATATTTTTAGATTTTCTCCGCGGGCATCCGGTTGCTGAGATGATTTTTACCGGTGCCCCATTTATATATTAGAGCCAGAAAAATGAAAAAATTAACGGGTTTTTAATGCGCAGAATAAGGCTGTTGTCGTGCAAGTGTTGATTTGTAATATAGTTGTCGGATATTGCGTGGTTGGCAGATTTTATTCAGAGGGTATGCCTGGGGCTAACCCCGGGGTAATTACCGGGCTCTTTGTTTCAGGTCCGAAGGTGTTGAGGGACATTTTCTAACCGGGCGAGACTGCGCTGGGCAAGCGCCTGGCGTTTCTTTAACCCGTAAAGCCGGTTTTTTAATGGGGGAAGGAGTCCGAAATTGGCGTTCATAGGTTGGAAGTTGGGGTTGGGGGTGGTGATGTACTTTATCAGGGCGCCGAGCATGGTCTCTTCGGGCAGGGTGAGTGGCTGTTTGCCCAGGACAAGCCGGGTGATGTTGATGCCGGCAACAAGTCCGGTGGCGATTGCCTCAACATAGCCTTCAACACCGGCAAGTTGACCACAGATGAAAAGGTCCAGACGTCGCCGGGTTTGGAGGGTGGGCAGGAGAAGTTCCGGGCTGTTAAGGAAGGTGTTGCGGTGAATACTGCCATAGCGGAGGAATTCGGCGTGTTCAAGTCCAGGAATGAGCCGGAACACCCTTTCTTGCTCGGGTCTTTTGAGTCGGGTCTGGAATCCAACGAGATTGAACATGGTGCCGGCGGCATTTTCCCGGCGGAGCTGGACAACTGCGAATGGTCTCTTGCCGGTGCGGGGGTCAATCAGTCCGACCGGTTTTAGCGGTCCAAACGCGAGGGCAAGTCGGTCCCGGCGCGCGAGTTCTTCAATTGGCAGGCAACCTTCAAAGAACGGGATTTTTTCAAACTCATGGGCCGGATAGAGTTCCGCGGTGGTGAGGGCGGAGACGAAGCGGTTGTACTCATCTTCCCCCAGCGGGCAGTTGAGATAGTCAGCGCCTTTGCCATAACGGGAGGCAGGGAATATCTTTTCCATATTCAGTGAGTCGGCGCTGACAATCGGCGCGATGGCGTCGTAAAAGAAGAGGTTATTGGCGCCAAGCGATTTCTGGAGGAATTCGGTTAAGGCGGGTGAGGTCAAGGGACCGGTGGCGATGACAGTCGGGGTGGCTGGTGGTGCGGTGAGTTCCTGATGGATGATTTCCACTCCGGCACTTTTCAGGGCAGATGCCACTTCGGCAGAGAAGCGCTGGCGGTCAACCACCAGCGCCTTACCGCCAGGGATTCTTGCCTTTTCAGCACAGGCAAGCAGCACCGCACCGAGCGCCTTCAGTTCTGCCTTTAAGAGGCCGTGAGCGTTGGTTATCTCTTCGGATTTAAGGGAGTTGGAGCAGACCAGTTCTGCCGGCTCGCCGGTCTGATGTGCCGGGGTCATCTTTTGCGGCCGCATCTCATAGATCCGGACCGGCACGCCCAGGCGGGCACATTGCAGCGCCGCCTCGCAACCGCTGAGCCCGGCACCGATGACCGTTACCATAGCGGTAGAACTGGCAGGATGGTGGGGCAGTGGTTTTCGGACAATCAGTACAGACCGGTTACTATTTTTCCTGCTGGATATTCCACCTGAAACTCCAGATTGACCTCGAACCGTTCGTTCGGTTTTAACTCCGGATAGTAGGTGTAGGTGCCTTCGTTTTCATTGTGTTCAGAAAAGCCGGGGGTGATGCTGGTGACGGTAACCCGGATTTCTTTTTGCCGGGACACCGGCACCTGTTCCACGATTTTGATTTTAATTGGCCGGGGATGGTAGTTTGTTACCGTGGTGCGATACACAAATTGGACCCTTTCGGTTCTACCAAAGGGACCGGTGCGGGATTTGAAGGTCTTTACCAGTTCCCTTTTTACCTTCACCCGTTCGTCAACACCGAACCCGATGGCGATTGACTCCTGCGGCGCCAGCGAGGGAAGGGCGGTGGTGCCGGTAAACTCATCGCCAACATAGGTGCGGGCGTTGCCGGGAAGGAAGATGATGTCGGTGTTGTTCTGCAAACTGGCGGTCAGGAATGAGTTTTCGTTTGTGCGGGGCAGGGTGTAATAGTCAAATTTTGCCGGCAGGGTCGCCTGATGGAGCGGTAGTTTTTTTGCTGTCGCGCCGGATTTCAGGCTCACCCGTCCAGGAATCACAAACTGCAACGAGATACCGGTTTCTACGGTTGTGACATCGGCTTCTGGCTCAGGGTATCCTTGCGCTGCGTCTTCCTCCCTTGCCATAATCGGCGCACCTGGTGCCATCAAGGATATCTTCCTTGGTGGCTCATCAGCCAGCCCGAGGTACCAGGGATAGGGTTGAGGTGGCTGCAGTCCGGTTATCGGGGTACTGGTGGAGAGAATGACTTTGGTATTTTCCCAGTCTTCACCGGTGCGCTGGGTAATAAGCGCGGCGTAGTGGACGGTAACCTCCTGGTTGCCGGGTTTTGCCCGTAGTTCGTAATCCGGTCGCCACTCTGCTGCCCGGGGCAGGGCATAGGTGAGGGTGAGCGGGTAGTTGGCACCGGTGCCTTCAGCCACCAGACGCACCTCCTTGCGATTTTCCATCAGGGCACGGGCGTCCTGCAGTTCTCTTTTCGCCGCGTCCAGGCGCTTTTTCACCGCCTCCTGTTCCCGGGCCAGGGTTAGTTGCCGGGCTTTGACACGGGTGAGTTCTTCGGCAAGGAAGTTTAGCGCCCCGCGCCAGGACTCGGGTGCCACCCGACCCTGCTGGAGTTCCCTGGCGATAATTTCCGGTGTGCCCAGTTTCACCGAATTGAGAAACTCCTCCTTGGCGCGCAGGACATTCTTTTCGTCCTCCAGGAGCTGGACGCTGTCCTGCAGGCGCTGAACTTTTTGCTCGAGGCGTTTGACCTCGGGTGTTGGTTCGGCAAGATAGCCACGTTTGACCTGGACCTCGCCGATTTTTAGCCCCGGTGCGCGCAGCCGCACCGAATTGTCATCGAGCGCACCCGGTAGTTCCGGAAATACCAGTTCCTCGGTGCCGTTGATATTGACGGTAGCGGTGCGGATGACGATTACCTGATTGGGATAGATGATGACCGTGTCAATTTTTGACGCTACGGTTATCCCCATTAAGATGGCAAGCAAAGTTCCCATAAGACCTCCTTAACGCTGGCTTTTTTCAATCGTTGCTCCGCCCAGCACCTCATCACCATCCCAGAACACGACCCCCTGTCCGGGTGTTGGTGCCCATTGCGGAGTGTCAAAAACCACCCTGACCCGCCTGTTGGGCAGGGGTTCAACTTCTGCCCAGCCACCGGGTCCCTGATAACGAACCTTTGCCCGGAGACGCACTCTGCCTGGTGGCGGTGCGCCGGCAAGCCAGTTTGCGCTGGCACCCTCCACAATCCGGGCGTAAACATCCTCTTCTGTGCCAATGATAATCGCATTTCTCGCCGGGTCAATTGCTGTGACATAGCGCCGTTCCCCCAGGGCAATTTTCAAACCTTTACGCTGCCCGATGGTGAAGCCGGCGATGCCGTCGTGCTCACCGAGCAGGTTACCTGACCGGTCGTAGATTGGTCCGGGGCGAAACAGTTCCGGACGGTATTTTTTAAGAAACTGAACATAGTCGTCATCCGGGACAAAGCAGATTTCCTGACTTTCTGGCTTTGCCGCATTGGGCAGACCGAGGCGCTGTGCCAGTTCCCGGACCTGCGTCTTGGTCCATTCGCCCACCGGCAGAAGTAGTTCCGCCATCACCTCCTGGTTGAGGATGTAGAGAAAATAGGACTGGTCTTTGAGCGGGTCAACACCTTTGTATAGGTGCCAGATGCCCTTTTCGTCTTTTTTCAGCCGGGCGTGATGACCGGTGGCGATAAAGTCGGCGTTCAGCGCCTTTGCCTTCTGGCGGAAGAGGGTAAACTTAATCAGTTCATTACAGCGGATGCAGGGGTTAGGGGTTCGTCCCTGGCGATACTCCTCGGCAAAGGGGGCGATGACCAGTTTTTCAAACTCTGCCTGCAGATTCAGGGTGTAAAACGGGATGCCCAGAACCGAGGCAACCCGGCGGGCGCCTTCGACAGCGGTCAGACCACAACAGGTGCGGCTGGTAGCAAGAGGGTAGGGCGCCGGCTCATTAAAAAGGAGCATGGTGATACCGATGACCTCATATCCCTGTTCCTTTAACAGTGCGGCGGCAACACTGGAGTCAACACCGCCGGACATCGCCACAACCACCCGCATCCCTATTTCCCGTCGGTCTTAATCTTCTTTGGTGAGCAGGTTATTCAACCTCTGCCAGAGCCGTTTATGGGCGTTAGCTGGAACTTCCCAGTCGGTCTCAATCTGGCAGTAGGCGATGGTACGGCGCAGGGTGCGGACAAAGGTGGCGCAGGCACGGCAGGTCTGCAGGTGCAGGACAATCTCCTTTCTTATCGCGGCTGGCGCCTCGTTTTCAATATAAAGCGCAATCCAGTCCTCAAGTTCGGCACAGTCGCAGGGTTGCGTTATCTTTTGCGTTCTTTTCTTTTTCATTGTCCCCCCTTACAGGAAGTTTGCCAGTTTTTCCCGCAGTGCCAGCCGCCCACGGTGCAGGCGCGACTTTACCGCCGGGATGGAGAGTTTGAGGATTTTGCTGACCTCTTCATTGGTTAAACCCTCCAGGTCGCGCAGGATGACCACGGCGCGATACTCCTCGGGCAGGGACTTGACCGCCTCCTGCAGTTTCTCCCGCAGCCTTTTCATCTGAAACACCTGCTCCGGCGTCTGGCCGGTGTCCGGCAGGTCAAACATCAGGTCGTCGGTGTTCTTTACTGGCTCGTCCAGGGAGATGGTTTCCTGTGCCTTACGCCGGCGCAATCGGGTGAGGCTGACATTGGTGGCGATACGATAGAGCCAGGTGTAGAAACTGGATTTAAACTTGAAGCGGGGGATAAAGCGATAGGCACGGAGAAAGGTGTCCTGCAGCGCCTCGGTCGCCTCATCCTCGTTGCCCAGGATACGATAGGCGATGTTATAGACCTTGCGCTCGTAACGGCGCACCAGTTCCTCAAACGCCGCCTGGTTTCCCTTCTGTACCCGGCGCACCAGTTCCTCGTCTGATACTGGTAGTCCGGGGACGGCTAATTGCAGGCTCTTCGTCTCAGCCACCTTAATAAGATATTAATCTGCGGGTTAACTGTCAACCAGCGGACCCGCTCGCTAATTTTATGGAGCGACCCGTTGCCCGCGCCATTTCCCGGGTGAATTGTCAAACACCTGAATCACATGATAGATAACGGCAATGGCGCGATAGGGCGATTCACCGTGAAAATAGTCGTGGACGAGATTTACATAGTCAACAACCTGCTTTTCATATTCGGTTAGATTCGGGTCATGGGGATGGAGCATCTGGGCGATACAGCGTAACTCATAGGACTTGGGCAGGTCGAGGAAGACGATGGCAACACCCGGGTCGGTCATCTGGTTGAGGAAGGTGTGGGTTTCAAAACCCGGATTGGAGTAAAGTTCCAGTGAGGTCTGTTTGGTCAGGTCAAATATCTCCGCACCATTTTCATAAAGGCTTTCGAGGATGGCGATTTTCCTTTCGGTGGAGTCGTTATAGGTCTGGCGGAGGAGGTTAATTAACTCGGGTAGTTTTTCTTTTTTGGGCAGCCAGCCCATCCCTTTTACCGCATTGTTAAGGGAGAAGTCCGCATCATCCCGCCTTAAGCCATGGCTGGCAACAATGCCGTTGTGCGGTCCGGCAATCTCGGGCATGCCGGATTGGGGGTCTTTGAGCATTTCCCGAATCTTCTGCAACTGGCCGATGCGCCGGTTGAAGTTCCATTTCAGAAACCCTTCGGGCAGGTTAACGGTTTTGAACTCCTGCCATTTGCCTTCCACTCTTGCCCGGATGATCCCGGCATCAATTTTTTTCAGGTCGATGTTGTCCTGACGGAACCAACCCTGCCAGGTGCCCTTTTTGCCGGTGGAGTCCGCCGGGTCAGGGATGAATTTGACATCGTGCCAGAATGGGCTCTTTCTCGGTTCAGGATTCGGTGTCATCTTTTTCTCCGCGGGATAGGCGATGCTGATTATCAGGGCAAAGAGACATAGTGTTTGTTTTATCATTTGTTCCTCCTTGACGGTTTTCTTCGGTTAATATCCGGACAATTACCGGCAGACCGGCACCGGACCTTTTTCGCTGGTGGTCAATTACCGCGATGAGCGCGCCGCCCAGGAGCAGTCCGATGCCGGCAAATATCACCGCCGCGGTATCATTAAACAGGGTTTTGCCCAGGAGGATACCGAGAACCATCAACAGTGCTGGCAGACCGAAGACGACGATGGCGGTGCCGGTGCTGGTTGCCGGATGACGGTGGAGCGCAACGGTGTCGCCCGTGCGGGCGTTGACCGGATTATGAGCGACAATTAAACGGGTTTTCTCTCCAGTCCAGTTGCACATACTGGCAGCCGGGCAGTGATTACAGGTGCCGGCAGGGGTGATTTCTACTTCCGCCCGATTGCCGGTAACATTTTTAACAACGCCGATTTCCTCCTGAACGGCGGCGATGTTCTCCTCCAAGGTGGTGACTTCTGTTTCGTTGCGGCTCATTTCTCCTTTTTCTTGCCGGTGAGAGAAAACTGGACAATAAAGCCAGTAACGCCGAGCGCCAGCCAGGAGAGCGCCATTACCGGCAGGTCATAGGTTGCGGGTAGCTGGATGCGGGTTTTACCCAGGAGGTGAAATATGCCAATAACTATCCACCAGGCACCAAGGAAGGCGGTTAAGAAGGAGATGACCGGACGCTGGAGGAAAATTGCCAGGACGCCGCCGATGATGCCGCCGAGGGCGATAAAAAGGAGATGGTTCCAGCCGCTGCCTGAAGGAAAGATGGCGATGAGCAGGGCGCCGGCGGCAAAACCCACCAGAAACACTGCGGCTTTATAAAGAAAAGATATTACCACTGCGCCCAGTATGCCCAGGACAGCAATCAATAGCACCGTTAACCAGGTGGCCGCGCTTAATTTGGTGCTGATGAAATAGCCGAGATAACCGCCCAGCGCCAGACCGGCAACAGTCAGGGTGAAGCGCAAAAGACGGTAGCCGAAGAAGCAGATGATGATTCCGGGGATGAGTGCCAGGATGCCAGTCAGTGGTGGCATAGGAAAATGTTAGTCGGTCCGGTGGATTTGTCAAACCCGATAGGCGCCGGTTCAAAAACCGATAGGTTGAATTTTGTTCCCCGGCATTTCCTCGCGGGCGGCCGCTTCCAGGTCAGCCATCGTAATCGGTTTATTATTCCGAGCGCATCTGATTATCACCTTGAGCACCGCATTTTTGATTCTGCCGCCGGCAACTGGATAGCGCCGGGCAAGTTCGGAAAGCGACACATCTTCCGCCAGTCTGGGGCAGTCTTTTAAGAAATGTTCCCAGATTTTTTCCCTGATTTTCTCCTCGGGCAGGGCAAAGTTAAGTTTTAACAGGATGCGGCGGTCAAACGCGGGGTCAATGGCGAATTCCCGGTTGGTGGTTAGAATCAGAAGTCCGTTAAACCTTTCGATCTCCTGCATCAGGACATTGGTCATCAGGTTGTAGCTGCGGTCAGTGGAGTGGTGTTCCGCGAGCCGGACCCCGAAGCAGGCGTCCGCTTCGTCAAACACCAGGACACAGTTTTCTTCTCTGGCGGTCTGGAAGACCAGCTGGATGTTTTTCTCGGTTTCTCCGAAGAAGCAGTTGTACAGTTGCGGGTAGTCAACAAATCCAATCTTTTTGCCCAGGCGGTGGGCGATTGCCTCGGCGGTGGCGGTTTTGCCGGTTCCGGGTGGTCCGTAAAAGAGGATAATTGTGCCGGTGCCGTAGGTGATTTTCTCTTTGAGCCGGAACTCCTGAAACACCTTTTCGCCGTTCTCGTATTGCCAGAGCGCGCATTCAATCTGCTCTTTGATTGGTTCGGGGAGAAAGAGATGGTCAAAGGTGACCTCGGGTGCGCGCAGCATCAGGACAGATTTCTGGGGGCGTTTTTCCGTTTCCTCTTCCAGTTCCAGCGGTTCGTAGCCGTTAGGTTCCAGCCCGCAGATTTGATAGAATGTTTCCGGGGCAAGGGAGTAACTGACATCCAGGGCTGAGAAACGAGAAGAATGACGGGAAAACGGGGTTGAGATTTTGACCAGCCCGGATTTAATTAACCTGGCTTCCGGGTGCAGGTAACCCAGTTTTTCCAGCGTCTCGGTCATACCTCCTGCGACCATCTCTAACAAATCTCGTCCGGAAATTCTTTCTCGTCTCAAGTAGTTAAAGAATAGCACAACAAGCAGTTCCTTTTCATCTGATGACAGGTTGTTTTCCCGGGAGATTTTTTCCAGCGGGATGTCGTAATTACGCCTTTGCGCTTCGGCAACTATTTCTTCCAGTTGTTTATAATAGTCGGCTGGGTTTTGCTTTTTTTCTGCCAGCCCCCGGTTTTCCCAGTCCTCGTCCGGGCGTATCCGCCGGTATCTTTCCTTGAGTATTAACCGCTGGATTTCCAGATACTTACCATTTAGTTCGTTCATATTTCCTCCTTTTTAAGTTTCTATCTTCATTGGCATCACTATATATAATATACTGATTTCTGTCGCTAAATTTAAGGAAATTTCTGGGGTCGAATCAGGGTTGTAACTGTATTATAAAGGGTTGTAACTGTATTATAAATAGTAAGTTACGCTGTTAAGTGTTGCAGTTTAGATTGGAGTGTATCTTTTAACTATTTGATTTTTATAATCTTAAGTTATTTTTTTCGCTGCGCGTCTTTTCCGGCTGACCTCCCGGATTCTGAGGATGGCACCGGAGATGAACATAAATATCAGGCAGGTCCCGACAATTATGCCGCCCCATTTAAACCAGGAGTGCCAGCGCAGTGTTTCCCAGAACCGGTCAGTGGCGAGGATTAAGACGCCGGTGGCGGCGGTTATGAGGACAAATGGCCCGGTGACCATTCCGATGATGATATGGGCGTTGCGGAGTTGTTTCATCGGTTATTCTTGCGGGTTATAGCGGTCAATAAACATAATTTTGTTTAACGGGAGCCTTGCCGGTCGGGTCTTTTCCCATTCAATCTGTTTTTCCGAAAGCAGGGGACTGATGGTGTTGGAGTGCTTGCCGACAAGAATCAGGGTGATGACATTGAATTTTTCCGGGATGTTTAGCACCTCGCGCACCATTTTCGGGCTGTAGCCGGCAATCGGATGGGCAACAAGTCCGAGTTCGGTTGCCCGCAGGATGAGAAAGGCGGTTTGCATTCCGGTGTCAAACAGGTAGTACTCCCGGTCTTTGATGATGCAATCCGCTTCCCTTTCCGCAAATACCGCGATAACCATGGAGGCGGCGTAGCACCATTCATTGCCCTTGCTGAAGGCGGGTTTGAGTTGTTCCAGGACGCCGGGGTCTTTAACAAATACAAACCTTGCCGGCTGGTTGTTAAAGCAGGTTGGGGCGAGCTGGGCGTGCCGGGCTAAATCTTCAATCAATTCACTGGTAATTTCGGTCGGGTCAAGGGAGCGATACGCCCGACGCTGGTTAATGATTTCACTGACAGTCATCAACACTCCTTTTTTAGAGTGTATACTTTTACCCGGTTCGGTCAACAAAAATTTTTCTCAATCCCGGGGTGTTTGCCGCGGTCAGGGGCAGGATAGAGCGCGCAGAGGGCTTTCGGGGGTGCTGAAGATGATGCAGAAGTCCGGGTAATAACTCAGGCGAGCCGCTCGGCTACCGCCAGTTTATGCCTGCGGGTTCCGGGTGATGTGACAGGGCGGGCTGGAAGCATTATCGCCCGGCTAATCACCGGAGAGGATGGGAGCGGGACAGATTAAACAACCACCGTAGCGGTCAGGTCAGGGTTAGCCACCGGGACTGCCGGGGGCTAGCCCCCGGAAAAATTGATTATCAATAATAAGTTACGGTATAGCGAAAGATAAATGATATTCCCTTGATGCTAATTTGTTGCCTTTTATGTAAACTAAAAATATTCCTTGACTGATGAAATGTTTCTGGTAATCTAATAATGAGACGCCGCAGTTATTTCCCGTGAGGAGAACTGAGAGGTGTCTTTAACGGTCAACAGTAATTTAAAGGAGGTGTCTTATGACAAAAAAGACCGTGACCATAATGCTCCTCGTGGTTTTTACCGTGGGTGTGTGGGCGCTTAGCGACCCGAATGCGCGCAATGTGCTTGTGCCTTATAACACCCGACCATTCCCGGCGCAGGGTTCTTCCGAAGGTGCGGTGCCTTATCGGGTGGTGAATGAGGGTGACGTTCCGGCGGGTTATCAACCAGCCGAGCCCGAACCGGTGTTTTATGAACCGCCCCGGGTGATTGCTGGTTTGGATGATGGTTCACCAGGAGAAAACCCCCGAACCCTGTGGGGTCCGGATGTGCTGGTGCGGCCGGGCGGGCTGAGGTCTCCCACACCCTTTGGTTCGGAGCGGATGATTGCCTATGACCAGACCAGTTCTGGCGTGCTTTTTGCTGGTGGTGTGGTTGCTTCCGGCGATACCTTCCGGCTCTATCGTTCTACTGATGCCGGTTATACCTGGGCGCTTTTTGGCGGTGTTATTCATCCCGGTAATGTGTTAAGTTCGCCAGAACTGGTGGTAGCAGAAGGTGATTCCAGTTTTGTGTTTCTCTTTTTCAAGAGTTCAGCTGGCAACGGTGATATCTACTGTGCTCGTTACACCCTTGCGGGTGCCGGTACGGTATTTTCGGTAAAGGTGGACAGCGATACGATAGTTAACCTTTCTGCCTGCAAGGACCGGGATAACCCTTATTACCTGTATGTCACCTTTGAGAAAAGTGAGGGTTATCCCAGTGTCTACACCTGGCGTTCAACAAACTACGGTCGAACCTGGGCAGACGCCGAGGGAAGAATCGTAAATACCTGGGTACAACCGAAACCGGATATCTGTTGTGGCGAGAACGGCCGGATTTATCTTTTCTGCCTTGACAAGCGGCAGAGTTCGGTTGACTCGGCATCGTTTCGGGTGAAGATTTCTACTGACCGGGGAAACACCTGGGAACTGTCAACTCAGGTGGGCACGCCCGCGGTGCGGGTTTTTGACGGTGTGTGTGCTGCCCGGCATCTCACCCAGACGGTCTGGCTGGTGCATGTGCGAGATATGGAGCCCTGGAATGGTATGGGGCTGGGTGTTTTTTACTACTACTCAACCGACAACGGCGCTACCTGGAATTACGGTGGTAATGATGGAATTGGGCATGCGGACACCGACAACAATGAGCTGATGCCGAGTATTGCTACCAGTCCATCCGGCTCGCCCACGGTGTGCTACGCGATTGTGCCTTCTGAGTCTTTGATGTTTACCTGGTGTTCGAGAGATACCAACTGGATTAGGCCGATTAAGGTCAATGACAACATCCATACCGGTGGCTTTCCGCCCCAGGCAGGCTGGAAAACGACCGGCTCTTTTTCTTATTCCACGGTGCTTTATGCCGGTGCCGGTCCATCTGACCTGTGGTTTGACTCCTGGGATATGACCGGTGTTAATGAAGTTGCTGAGATGGAGCAGTTGCCGGTGATTGTGAAGCCGAATCCGGTGCGCGGCCGGGCTGAGATTAACTGGACGGTTAATCAACCGGGGTTGATGGAACTGGTGATTCACGATGTCAGCGGGCGTCAGGTGGAGGTTTTGACCCGGGGCAACCGGAATGCGGGTGCGCACCGGGCGGTCTGGAACTGCGCGCGGATGCCAGCGGGTGTTTACCTTTACCGGTTGAATACCAGCGGCAACACCTATACCGGTAGAATCGTGCTTGCGCACTAATCTGGTGTTTTTGTCTTACGGGCAGGGCTGAAAGGTCCTGCCCGTTTTTTTTATAATAAAAACTTGACAGGCGGGTGTTTTTTTATTATTTTTAATTAGGTAGGGCTAACCCAAGGATTGGGGAATCGTTGAGAGAGGCGTAACTGAAGCGGCACTACCTTTAGTCCGATTTCCCAAAATCGTTGGTTAGTGCCTGCACCGGCGCAGAGCAGTTTGATGAGCCGCAGTTTGCGGCGGTAATGTAAGGTGGGCGCTGGTGCAGGTTGGTTGTCGCTTCAGGAGATGCTAAAAAGGAGGCGAGATGGCGGTTAAGAACTTACCAGGCGGAGGGATACTGGGCCGAAGGGCAGGCACGGTAAAGCCCTTTGTCTGGCAGCCGGCAAAGATCGGGCCAAGTTTTGAATGGCTTGACCACGATACCATCCGGGTGCTGGAGGGCGGACTGGCAGGAAAGATACTCGGGGTAAAGACCGAGTTACTGCGCTATTCGGCAACGGTGTCGCTCTATGACGGCAAAAACCAGATCGGAATTGTTTCAATAGAAAGGGACCCGCCCGGTCAGGGTGTTATCCTCTGGGATGCGGGTGTGAAAGAGGCTTACCGGCGCAACGGGCTCAGTGCCATAATGACCTGGATTATATTCCGGGAACTGCTTTCTGTGCAGGACCGGGCGACTTTTCGTATCCGGATGGTGCGTTCGGTAAAATCGGGTGACAACGGTGCGGAGTTGCAGAATGTCGGGATGGGTGTGATTGCGTTACGGCTGGGCTTTACGCCGGAACTCAATTTAGCGCAGGTGATTCGGGGTGATAACATTGCCGACCTGGCGGTGCTACTCGGGACAAAGGATTCGCCACCGGCTTTAAAGATCACGCTGCGCCGTGACCCGTTTGTGTTGATTCTCTTTGTGGTTAATCCGGATACGATGAAGCCGACCAATAACCTGCGCATCTATACCGAGTTTAAACATGATGATAGTATCATCCATGAATGGGCAAAACAGGGGCTGGTAGCGGTTAATGGTAACTATGTGCTGAAAGAGGAGCGGATTGACTATTTTGTTAACCGGATTGCGGTGGATGAAGAGGAGGCAATAGTATTCCGGAGTAAGATTCGGGGCCTGTAAAAAACAGATAGAAAACCTGACCCACCTTTTCACCGGGGTTTACCCGTGCCTTTTTTTCTTTAAAATTAATTAGCGGATGGATAACCATAAGCACAGTGCCCGGTTAGCAGGGCGGAGTTTGCTTGCCGCGCTGGTGCTGAACCTCGGGTTTGCCCTGACCGAGGCGGTTGCAGGCTTATTTGCCAACTCGCTGGTGTTGATTGCCGGTGCGCTGCACGATGCCGGCGATGCGGTGGCGCTTTTGCTTTCCTATATCGGGCATCGTCTTTCCTTATTACCGCCCAATTATCGCCGGACCTTTGGTTATCGCAAGGTGCGGATTCTCGTGGCGATGCTCAACGCCCTTGCCCTGGGTGTTTTCACCGTGTTTGTCCTGCGGGCAGCGGTATTGCGAATCGCCCGGCCCGAGCCGGTAAAAAGTCCGGTGTTGATTCTGATGGCGGTAATCGGCGTGGGGGTGAATGGACTTGCGGTTTTGATTCTTCAGCGGCACCGGGAGTCGTTAAACATCCGGGCAGCGATGTGGCATCTCCTTGACGACCTGTTTGGTTTTGTGGCGGTACTGGTGGGCGGACTGGTGATTCGGTTCACCGGCTGGTCAGTCATTGACCCGTTGCTTTCCATTGCAGTCGCGGGGCTGGTTCTTTATGGCACCTGGCGGGTGTTCCGGCAGTCGGTAAGCATCCTGATTGATTCAACACCCCGGGGGGTGAACTTTGAGGAGGTGCGGGAGTTTATTGTCGGTTTTGCACCGGAGATTGATGGGGTTCATGACCTGCACATCTGGACCCTGGGTGAGGGCGAGAGGGCTTTGATGGCGCATCTGGTGGTTAAAGATGCGCCGGTGAGCAGTTTTTATCCCATGCTGTCCCGGCTGGAGTGCGGTTTAAAAGAGCGCTTCAACATCACCCACACCACCCTGGAACTGGAATGTGCCGGGTGTAAATCAGGGGACAATGTGTGCCGGATAGAGTAAAGCCAGATAAAGCGCTTTAATTTAAATTGAGGAGGTTTAACGATAACTACCTTTCCGGGTACCCGTGCGTTCAGAGATAAAGCTCTTAAGGGCGTTCCTTTTTGTTAATTTTGCTTCCCAAACCATACCGGGATTAATTCAAAGTGGTCGCTACTGCTCCAGCCGGACCCGGCGCAGGCGCAGGGAGTTGGTGACGACATTGATTGAGGAGAGCGCCATTGCGGTTTCGGCGATGAGCGGGTGCAGCAGTCCCAGCATCGCCAGCGGTATCGCAAGGAGGTTGTAAAACAGGGCCCAGAACAGGTTCTGTTTGATTCTGGTGAAGGTGGCACGGGCAAGCCGGACCGCGGTGGTGACACCGGACAGGTCGCCGCGAATCAGGGTAACATCGGCGGCGGCAATCGCCACATCGGTGCCGGTGCCGATGGCGATGCCGACCGAGGCGGATTTTAACGCCGGCGCGTCGTTGATGCCATCGCCCACCATCGCCACGGTGCCGAACTCCTGGATTAATCCGTTAATTGCTGACTGTTTTTCTGCGGGCAGGAGCCGGGCGAGCACCCGTTCAATTCCTACCTCCCGGGCGACCGCCGCCGCGGTGGTCGGGTTGTCACCGGTGAGCATAATCGGGGTAATGCCCAGTGATTTCAGTTCGGCAATCACCCGGGCAGCGTCGGGTTTCGGGGTGTCGGCGATGCCGAGAATGCCCAGGAGTTGTTTGCCGCGGGCGATATAAAGCACAGTTTTTGCGTTTTTTTCTAACTCGGTGGTTATCCCCGCGACAGGAGACAGGTCAATGCCCGCGTCCTGGATGAGTGCGGTGTTGCCGGCATAGACAGTTTCCGCATCAACCCTGCCGGTTACGCCTTTACCCGGGATGGCGGTGATGTCCCGCACAGTCGCGGGTGGGATACCGGCATCTTTTGCTGCTGCCACAATTGCCCGGGCGATGGGGTGTTCTGAACCCGTTTCGATTCCCGCAGCAATGGCGAGGAGTTCTCGTTGAGTGGTGCCGGCAATGGGAATCGTATCGGTGACTGCGGGTTTGCCCCGGGTGATGGTGCCGGTTTTGTCAAAGACAATCGCCCGCACCGCGCGCAGGGTTTGCAACGCTTCACCCGAGCGAAAGATAATACCTTTTGCCGCGGCAATGCCGGTTGCGACCATCAGGGCGGTTGGCGTTGCCAAGCCCAGGGCGCAGGGGCACGCGATGACCAGAACCGCAATCCCGGCAAATAGCGCCAGGGAGAGGCGGGAGAGTTCGGGATTGACCCAGGGCAGGATGGTGTGCGCCCAAACCAGCAGGGGCTTCAGGTTGGGTGCGAAGATGAACCAGAAAAGCGCGGTAAGGAGTGCCAGCCCGAGGACCAGCGGCACAAACCAGGCGGTGATGCGGTCCGCCAGCGCCTGAATGGGAATCTTTTTGCTCTGCGCCTCGGCGACCAGCCGAATGACCTGGCTGAGAAATGTGTCTTTGCCGACCCGGGTGACTTTGACTTTGATGACACCGGTCTGGTTGATGGTGGCGCCGATTACATCATCGCCGGTGCGGCGTTCCACCGGCATCGCCTCGCCGGTTGCCATTGATTCGTCCACGGTGGTGGCGCCTTCAATGATTATTCCGTCAGTGGGAATCTTTTCGCCGGGTTTGACCAGCAGGATGTCGCCGGGTTTGAGGCGTGCCACCGGTAACTCCATCTCCCGGTCATCAACAATGAGCCGGGCGGTGCGGGCGCCGAGCGTAAGCAGGGAACGAATCGCATCTGCTGCCCGACCCTTGGCGCGGGTTTCGAGGTATCTGCCGGTCAGGTAGATTGCCATCAGCATACCGGCAACCCGGCCAAGGTTTTCCACCTCCAGACCGGCAAATGTCGCGACACCGGAAAGCAGGGCGGAGATTGTACCCAGGACAATCAGGACATCCATAGTTGCGCCGCCGGCGCGCAGGGAGTTAAAGGCGCCTTTCAGGGTATTCGCACCCGGACCGAGCAGGACCGCAAGACCGAAGAGCAGTTCAATACCGGTCATCAGTTTCATCGGTGGATGGACGAGGTGGGCGAGGTGGAGTATCATCAATAGCATTGGCGGTGCAACCAGAAGCCACGCCCACACCATCCTTGTCCTTGCCTGCGCCAGTTCCTTTGCCACCAGCGCCGTTTCATCCTTTTTCTCCTCGCGCACCGTATAGCCGGCGGTGGTTATCGCCTTTTTAATCTCCTCGCTCCGGATTGATTTCGGGTCAAACTCGACCACCGCCTCTTCGGTGGCGAAGTTCACCTCTGCCAGCACAACACCGGGCAGTTGCTTGAGTCTTTTCTCAATTGTGGCGGCACAACCGGCGCAATGCATCCCGCCAATACTGATTGTCTGGCGCTGGGGGTTATTTTTCTCCGGCATAAATATTAGACTACCGGTGTATTCCTGTAGAAGCCGGTAGGTGGCTATTACTTTCTTTTCGTTGGGCGCGGGGCATATCGGGCAATCATCGCTAACGCCCGGGCGATTCGCCTTGTCCGGGTTTGTGCGGTCTTTGCTTCGTTGATATATTTAATATACTCCTGCTGATGGGAAGGGGGCATTCGCTTAAATTTATTATAGATTTCGGGATGGGTTTTCAGGGCGTGGTTGAAATCGGAAGGGACAGGAGCAGGGCTTTGCGGTTTCATAGATTAAAAAACGGTACCCTTTGGGTTTTGTCCAAAAGGTACCGCCAATTTTCAATTTCACCATTTTTGAGGGCTTTTGGCGAGCCCGAGCGAAGGCGAGGCAACACTTTCCGAAAATGCCAAAATCGTAAACTGGCGGAGAGGGTGGGATTCGAACCCACGGTACCCATTCGGGTACACATGCTCTCCAGGCATGCCCGTTCGTCCACTCCGGCACCTCTCCGCTAGGAAAAGAATATAAAAAGTTGCCCGGCTGTCAAAATAAACCAGCCCGGGTTATTTGGTTGTGGAGCAGATATCCATAAGGGTGATTTTGGGGCGAAGCAGCGAGGGGGTGGGATATAATTTTCCTTCTGGAAATGGATGGACAGGGCCCAGACGGGTCATTTTTGTAACTATCTGATGTTAAGAGAGTTATCATGATTTCCGACTGCCCCCGGTGGGCTAGCCCCCGGCAGTATCGGGGGTAGCCCTGGGTTCGGTCATATGGTAAGTACCGGTGGGTAGATCTCCGGTTATTTCTTTAGCGGTAGTGTGAATTAATGGTGATACGGAGCAGGGGGTTGTCTGGTTAGCAGTCGATGGAGCCTGTGGGTGCTCCTGTATGGTAGTGCCCTCTATCTAAACCGCTCTACCTGTTTCAGGGAGACTTTCGCTTGCGGCAACCGGTGGTGTAATTCTGCCGGTACCGGCTGCATCTGGTGGGGATGTGGTGATGCGTCCCAGGATAAAAATTGACAATCAGCCGGCTCCGTCTATAATAAACAGGATTAACGCCGGGGTGGTGGAATTGGCAGACACGCATGGTTGAGGGCCATGTGCCTCACGGCATGCAGGTTCAAATCCTGTCCCCGGCATTGTTGCCCTCGGTTCCCGCGGTGCTTTTATGAAGAATGGGTGGGTTGTGCGGTTGAATCAATCCACGATGTTCCGGTTTGTTAATTTATCAGTAGCGTTTGCCTTTTTAACTTGATGTCACACCACCGCCGTGCCTTAATTATTGTGCTTGACGGGGTGGGCTGTGGCGAACTTCCGGACGCGGAGCGGTTTAATGATTGTGGCTCGAACACCCTGGGCAATCTCGCCCGCCATTCTGGTGGTCTCAACCTGCCCAACCTTGGTGAACTCGGACTGGGCAATATCATCGCCATTGCGGGTGTGCCGGCACAGCCCGAGCCAAAAGCCAGTTATGGCAAGATGGCGGAGCGGTCTGCGGGTAAAGATTCGACCACCGGTCACTGGGAGATCGCCGGGGTTATCACCGCGGCGCCGTTTCCGCTGTTTCCCGAGGGTTTTCCCCCAGAAATCATCACGGAACTGGAAAAAGCGATTGGCAGAAAGGTCATCGGCAACATCGCCGCCTCCGGCACCGAAATCATTAACCGGCTCGGCGAAGAACACCTGCGCACCGGCAGTCCGATTGTTTACACATCAGCCGATAGCGTCTTTCAGATCGCCTGCCATATTGATGTCATTCCGTTAGCAGAGTTGTACCGCTACTGTCAGATTGCCCGGGAACTGCTCAGTGGTCCTTACCGGGTGGCACGGGTAATTGCCCGTCCGTTTGCCGGTGTGCCCGGTGCCTTTTACCGCACGCCCGAGCGCCGGGACTTCTCCTGCCCGCCACCGCAGCCAACCCTGCTGGACAATGTCAAGGATGCCGGTTTCCCGGTGGTTGGCATCGGCAAGATTGACGACCTGTTCGCCAATCAGGGCTTGACCCGTTCGCTCCATTCGGTCAACAATCAGGAGTGTGTTGACTTTATTATCAGGGCGCTGAGCGAGCCCGCTGCCGGTCTCATCTTTGCCAACCTTGTTCAGTTTGATATGGACTGGGGGCACCGCAACGACCCGGCGGGTTTTGCCCGGGGGTTAAACGAGTTTGACGCGCGGCTGCCGGAGATTATCAGAAAACTCCGTCCCGATGACATCCTGTTTATCACCGCGGACCATGGCTGCGACCCGACCACGGTCTCTACCGACCACTCCCGGGAGTACGTTCCCCTGCTGGTTTACGGTGAACCGATTCAGCCCGGGATAAATCTTGGAATCAGGCAAACATTTGCTGACCTGGGGCAGACGGTTGCCGAATATCTTGATGTCCGGGCCGCGCCCGCGGGAACGAGTTTCCTTAAAAGCGTTCTGAAGGACAGGAGATAGAATGAATCAGAAAACAATCAACCGGCTGGTGCAGGCGGCAAGGTCCGCAGGAAAAAGGGCGTATGCGCCCTACTCCGGTTTTAAGGTCGGTGCCGCGGTGCTTGCCAGCAATAACCGAATCTATACCGGTGCCAATGTGGAAAACGCATCCTACGGGTTGACTGTGTGTGCGGAAAGGGTGGCGATATTCAAGGCGGTCAATGGCGGCGCGCGCAGTATTAAAGCGCTGGCGATTTTCACCGAAACCGAAAAACCCACCCTCCCCTGCGGCGCCTGCCTGCAGGTTATTAGCGAATTCGGTGTTGACCCGCTGATAGTTCTTGCCACACCAGGGGAAACAAAAACCCTGACCCTGCGCAAACTTCTGCCGCTGGGATTTAAATTACGCCCCTAGGATTAGAACAACATTTAGCCACGGGGGTGCCGGCACATTTAACCGAGCCGCTCCTTGCCAAACATATACTTCCGGAGCACCTCCGGGACAATTACCGAGCCGTCCTCCTGCTGATAGTTCTCGACAATTGCGATAAATGTCCTGGGTAATGCCAGCGCCGAGCCGTTAAGGGCATGGGGATAGAAACTCTTTCCTCCCGCGCCCCGGGCGCGAATCTTGCCTCTGCGGGTCTGAAAGTCCTCGCAGTTGGAGATGGATGACACCTCGAGCCAGCGTCCGACACCTGCCGCCCACACCTCCAGGTCATAGGTCTTGGCAGACTGAAAGGCGATGTCCCAGGCTGCCAGCCGTTTTACCCGATAGGGGAGCCCCAGCGCCTGTAATAAACCCTCAGCTTCGGCACGCATCTCCTCCAGGTCATCATAGGAGCGCTCGGGTGTGGTCAACCGCACCAGTTCCACCTTGTCAAACTGGTGAATTCTGATCATGCCCCGGACATCCCGGCCATAAGAGCCCGCCTCCCGGCGAAAACAGGGTGTATAGGCGACCATTTTCAAAGGCAGGTCATCCGCATTTAAGGTCTTTTCCCGGAAATAGGCGACCAGTTGCGGTTCAGCGGTCGGGATGAGATACAGGTCATCGTCCTTTACCGCATACATATCACCGGCAAGATGGGGCAACTGCCCGGCACACTCCAGAGTCAGGGGATTTGCCAGCACCGGTGGCATAATCTCAGTGTAGCCGTATCGCTGGACCGCGGTGTCCAGGAAAAAGTTAATCAGCGCCCGTTCCAGTAGCGCGCCGTCGCCCCGGAAGAGAACAAAACGGGAACCAGCCAGCCTTGCCGCCGCCTCAAAATCAACTATCCCCAGCGCCTCGCCCAGGTCCCAGTGTGCCAGCGGAGAGAAGGAAAATTGCGGAACCTCACCCCAGGTGGCAACGATTTCCTCATTTGCAGTTACTGATGGATGAACCCGGTTGGGCAAAAGTTTTGCCAGTTCTTCTGCTTTTTCTTCAACCTCCTTTAATTCCGCCTCGAAACGCCGCACCGCTTCCGCAATCTCCTTTGCCTTTTCCCGCAGGGGACTATCATCCTGCCCTTCCCGCTTTGCCCGGGCAATCGCTTCGGAAACCGCACGCTGTTCGTGCCGTGCCTGGTCCCGCGCCTGGACCAGTTTTCTCCGTTTGGCATCCAGTTCTAAAATCTGGTCAATAACCATCGGGCTCCGGCGCAACTCCAGTATCCTTCTTGCCTCCTCCGGATGTTCACGACAGAACTTTAAATCCATCGCTTAATTCTATTTCAAACCACCCGGGGGTCAAAAAAATCCCTAAAAAACAACCCCGCCCTCCAGCCCCACCTTATTTAAGACCCTTATCGCCCGCTCACGCAACTCTCCGGAGTACTCTTCTGGCTTTGCCGTCACCCGCACAAACGACTGTAACGCCAGAGGAAACTCCGCCTGCAAGCGGGAGCGGAAACCGGGCAACTTATTCGGAAGATAGTTGATGCGGTCAATTAAAACCCGGTGGACACCGGTGCGAGCGATTGCTTGCAGGATTTCGGTCATCTTCTCCTCGGAGTCAGAAAAATAGGGGAGGACCGGACCAAAAAACACCGTGGTCGGGATGCCGGCCCGCACCAGTTCCTCGGCTGCCTTTAGGCGGCGTGCCGCCGGTGGTGCACCCGGCTCAAAAAAAGCCCGCACCCGTTCGTCCAGCGTGGTTATGGTCAATTCCACACTGATACTCTGATAGCGTTGCATCAGGTCAAGGTCTCTTAAAACCAGGTCCGATTTGGTCAGAATTTCCACCCGGGAACCAGCAGTACCAAGGATACCGAGTACCTGCCGGCTCAACTGAAAGTGTGCCTCTACCGGTTGATACGGGTCGCAAACCGTGCCCAGTATTACCCGTCCCTGCCTTCGCTCGCGGTATAACAGTTCGGGGAGGTTGACCTTTGCTTCAACAAAACTACCCCAGGGTTCATCAATCCGGGCGTAACGAAGCATAAAGGTGGCGTAACAGTAAAGACAGCGATGGGAGCAGCCCAGATAGGGATTGATGCAGAAGTCCGCTCCGGGAATGCCGGTTTTATTCAGCGCCGAACGACACCGCCGGGTCCGGACCTTCAGCCCGTCGGGCAGCCTTGACGAGGATGTCATACTCCAGATTTACCCTTTCGCCGACCCGCCGCTGACCAAGGGTTGTCTTTTCCAGTGTCCAGGGGATCAGATTTACCCAGAACGCACCATTTTCTACACCAGTTACAGTCAGACTCACGCCGTCTACCGCCACCGAACCCCTGGGGATGAGAAACCGGGTACTTTCCCGCGCAGTTTTGATCACCATCCTGATTTCTCCCTGCCGGCGGGCAATCTCCTTTATCCTGCCTACCTCATCAATATGCCCGAGGACAAAATGCCCTCCCAGTCGCGCGCCCAATTTCAATGCCCTTTCCAGATTCACCAGCGTCCCCGGGCGCAGTTCAGAGATGTTCGTCCGTTTCAGGGTCTCGGCGACCGCCTCCACCTTAAATGATAATCGTTCTATTCCGACCACGGTCAGGCAGCAGCCGTTGACCGCCACGCTCTCACCGGGCTGCAACTCGCCCGCGAAGGGGGCATTGATCAACAACAGGCGGTTGCTTCCCTTTTCCTCAATCCGGCAGACCCTTCCGATTGCCTCAACTAAACCGGTAAACATAACCCTCGGTAACAATATCTTCACCCAGGACGGTGTGCCGGACATTTTTCAGCACTAGCGCACCCTGGAGCGAGCGCGGTTTCATTCCCGCACTGAAACTTTTCCCCGGTCCCAGCACCTTCGGTGCAACAAAGAAATAAGCCTTGTCCACCACGCTGGACTCCAGTGCCGAGGAAATCACCGTTGCCCCTCCTTCAATTAACACACTCAACACCTGGCGGCGATAAAGTTCGGCAAGAATATCCTGCCAGAGGAGGCGCCCTTTCCGCTCCTGCCGCACCCGCACCACCTCGGCGCCAAGGCGTTCCAGCCGTCGGCGCTTGACCCCGCTGTCACTGGCGGTGAAGATTAACACCGGGTCCGGCGCGGTCCAGAGCCGGCTGTTTAACGGCACCCGTAACTCTGAATCCAGCACCACCCGGAACAATCGTTTCCCTTTCTTTACCCGGCAAGTAAGGAGCGGGTTATCCTTGATTACCGTATTGACCCCGACAAGAATCGCATCGGCGACCAGTCGCAACCTCTGTCCCTCAGCCCTTGCTTGCTCACCGGTAATCCACTGTGATTCACCGGTTCCGGTCGCAATCATCCCGTCAAGCGTGGTCGCCACCTTTAACATCACAAACGGTCGATGCTCCTCCATAAATGTTACATACGCCTCATTTAAACGTCTTGCCTCGTCCCGGAGTAAGCCGACCGCAACCGTTATCCCCTGGCGCCGGAGACACTTGATGCCCCCCCCTCGGACCCGGGGATTCGGGTCGACCATTGCCACCATCACCCGCTGCACCCCGGCACGCAGCAGGGCATCGGTGCATGCCGGTGTCCTGCCCTGAAAACAGCAGGGTTCCATTGTGACATAGAGCGTTGCCCCGCGCGCCGCCGCACCTGCTGCTTTTAAAGCCACCACCTCAGCATGGTCACCACCGCAGCGTTGATGGTAACCTTCACCAATAATCCTGCCGTTTTTTACCAGAATCGCACCCACCATCGGATTGGGTGAGACCATTCCGCACCCTTTTGCTGCCAGTTCCAGCGCCCGTTGCATAAAACGGACATCCTGTGCATGCCACTCGCCGCGGCTTTCTACCTTCATAACACCTAACGATAATCTATCTGGAAATCATCGTATTCGTGCTGGTACTCACCCCAATCAACCTGCACATTTTCCACCACCGCACCGGGTGGTCCCTGGCGTAACTTCTCCACCAGTTTTTCTAGTTTCTCCTTTTCTCCTTCGGCATGAACCTCCACCCGTCCATCCGGCAGATTCCGCACCCTGCCTTTCAAACCCAGCGCCTGTGCCTCGCGCAGGGTGAACATCCGGAAAAATACTCCCTGCACCCTTCCCGAGATAAAGGCAAACATGCTTGCTTTATTGCTCATAATTCAAGATAAACTTATAAACCGTCCTGTCAAGCACCACCCCGCGCATCTCTATCCGGGTTGCCGAGCGGAACATTCTTGAATTTTATCACCAATAAACTAAAATCGTCCCGTGACCGAAAGAACCGAGCGTTTTCTGCGCATCTTCCTAGTTGTTGCCCTGACGGTGGTTGGTATCACCATTGCCATTCTGCCGCACTGGCTGCGCTCGGGCAGAAATACCGCTCCGGTTGTCCTTGAGGCGTCAGGCTGGTCCTATGCCGCTGATATACCACCGGACTCAATTTTTATCCTGCACCGGCTCCATAAGGTGATTGACCCGGAACTGGGAATTGACCTGGTGCGTATCGGTCTGGTGGAAACATTGCAGGTTGATACCACCGGTGCGGTCCGTATCGTCCTCGGGCTCACCTCGCCGCTCTGTCCTTACATCCAGCAACTGGCACGCGCTACCCTTGACACAATCATTAACACCCCGGGCGTCCGCCGTGCCACGGTAAAAATTGACCCCGGTCTTGTCCGCTAACCCCGGGTCAGTCGGTACCTGATGCCGGACACCATCCTGCGCCCAATTCTGCTGGGCATCGCGGTCGGTCCATCCTGTCTGGGCTTCTGTCTGCCGCTTACCCTGCCGGTGTTCACCGGCACCGGTCGCACCGGACTGCGCGCCACCGGGTTTCATTTTATCACATTTCTTGCCGGCAGGTTAATCGCCTATGCCATCTCGGGCGCAATCTTCGGTATCCTGGGCACATCCCTCACCCGTGCCACCATATTCCATAGCACCATCCTGCCCTTTGTGTATTTTCTCCTTGCCCTGCTTATGCTTGTTTACGGCGTTACCGGTATCGCCCCCTTCCAGAAGTTTGCCCCCTGCCGGCTGCTGCACCCCTTCACCGAATCCCGCTGGCTTTTTTTCGCCCTCGGATTCCTCACCGGCATCAGTCCCTGCCCGGCATTCCTCCTTGCCCTGTTTTCGGTTATGGAAGTCGGGGGCATCATCAACGGCATCGTCTTCTTTCTCATCTTTTTTCTTTTTACAACCATTTTTCTCCTGCCCCTGGTTTTGAGCGCTCTGGTCAACCGCTATCCGACCATCCGTATTGCTGCCCGCATTGTGGCAATCTTTACCGCCCTGTATTTTTCCTTTATCGCCCGGAAATTACTTTCTTGACTTAATGCAATAAATTGGTTATAATTACAATTAATAAGTGGGCGTGGGTGCCTGAGGAAGGCAATGTGTCAATTGACACATACGCAAAAGGCGGCTCCATTGTGTGAACCGGGTCGGGTAATACCTGACCCGGTTTTTTTATTTCTTGACTTCATCCCTGCTGGTTTATAATTTTCTGATGACGAACACCGAATTTCCCGCACCACTGGCGGACCGGATGCGCCCCCGCACCCTGGATGAAATTGTTGGACAGGAGCACCTGCTGGGTCCGGACCGCCCGTTCCGTAAGATGCTGGAAAGGGGTGAGTTACACTCAATGATTTTCTGGGGTCCACCCGGTTCAGGGAAAACCACCATCGCCCGCGCTATCGCCAACTACACCAGGGCGGAGTTTATCACCATCTCGGCAGTGACCTCGGGTGTCAGTGATATCCGCCGGGCGGTGAAGACGGCAGAGAGCAACCGTCAGCTCTTCAAGCGGCAGACCATCCTGTTCATTGACGAAATCCACCGGTTTAACAAAGCCCAGCAGGATGCGCTGCTCCCTTATGTTGAATCCGGCATCATCACCCTGATCGGCGCCACCACCGAGAACCCTTCCTTTGAGGTCATCGCGCCGCTCCTATCCCGCACCCGGGTGTATGTGCTTAATCAACTCGCACCCGAACATCTGAAGACGCTTATGCACCGGGCGCTGGCGTCGGAAAACGGCCTCAAAGGGCTCAACCCGGTGGTTGGCGAGGAGGTTCTTGACTATCTTACCATCATTGCCCAGGGTGATGCCCGGGTTGCCCTGACCGCGCTGGAGCTGGTGGTTATCTCCACCGAACCCGATGAAGCGGGTGTCCGCAAACCGAACCTGGAACTTGCCCAGGATGTCATCCAGCGCAAATTTCTGCTCTACGACAAAGCCGGCGAGGAGCATTATAACCTCATCTCTGCCCTGCATAAGTCCCTGCGCGACTCTGACCCGGATGCCGCACTCTACTGGCTGGCGCGGATGCTGGAGGCGGGTGAGGACCCGCTTTATATCGCCCGGCGCCTGGTCCGGTTCGCATCCGAGGACATTGGTCTTGCCGCGCCCAACGCCCTGGTGATTGCCAACGCTGCCAGGGATGCGGTGCACTTTATCGGTATGCCCGAAGGCAACACCGCGCTGGCGCAGGCGGTCATCTACCTGGCGCTGGCGCCCAAGTCCAATGCGGTTTATCAGGCTTACAATCGGGCAAAACAGGATGCCCTGAACAGCTTTACCGAACCGGTCCCCTTGCACCTGCGCAACCCGGTTACCCCTTTAATGGAAAACCTCGGCTATGGCAAGGGGTATAAATATGCCCACGACTTTCCGGACGCTCAGGTTGAGCAGGAGCACTTTCCGCCCTCACTGCGGGGCAGGAGATACTACTTTCCCACCGACCGCGGCTTTGAGGCGGAATTAAGGAAGCGCCAGGGAATGAAAGGGCACGGGCGCAAACCGGAGAAAGAGGATTGATAACCCGGAATGTATTTTTAGCTCGAGAGAGATGTTAACCAGCGTCCACTCCTATTCACTGCTTGAGTTCGGCTTTAAGATTTATACCATTATCATTAGAGAAAAACGGTGTTTGCCAATAATAGTTTAACAAGGAGGAGGTATGAAAAAGTTCATTGCCTTTAGCCTTTTCTTTTTCGCCCTGGGTAATGCCGAGTTACAGATTCGCGACTATTACGGTGAGGTTAAGCCTATCCGGGTGTGTCTGGACTCGTTCAATGACCCGGCGTTCTATTACCTGGATGTTGACGGCGATGGCAAAAAGGACACGCTGAAAATCTATTTTGAGCAGGTCGGTTACTGGCTTGCCTGCCTTGACCATGGCGAGAAAGTGGATATTGTTGGTTGTGATATCGAGGCAGATGAGAACATCCTGGAATTTGCTTCTGCTTATATTATCTCACCCCAGAAACCGGTCCTGATTGTAAAACTGTCCCGGGGCACCAGTGAGGATTACGGTATCTATGTTGTTGACCTGGTGCGTACCGTCCGGGGGCTGCGTGCCGACTTTCTCTTGAATGAGAACGCCGGCTGGGTCAACTCGCCCACCACCATTGTGCGGCCGAACTTGATTGAATATCGCCATTTCCGGGGCTGGGTTACCGAGAGGTTTATCTGGGATGGCGAGAAATTTATCCATCAGATTCCAGAAGATTAGTAAGGTACTCCGCTCGCTTCTGATAGCAACAGAAAGGGTTGTTGAGAAACGACGCCCTACTTACCCATAATTACCACTCTGGTGTTTGTTTCTCGGTTAAAACCGGTGATTAAGAAATATACTCCAGCAGGGACCAGCCTGCCCTGTTCATCCCGACCGTCCCACACCTTCTTACCCGGGTTCGCTATTACCTTGACCAGCCTGCCGGTGCGGTCATAGATAAATACCGGTCCCTCAACCGCGATTTGCAGCACACCACCGCGCGGGCAGGGGTTGGGATAAACAACCTCCCGGCGGGCAATTGGATTTCCTGGACCGGGCTCAAGAATCCCCAGCAGCCGCTGCCATCTTTGTTCTGCCCACCAGCAGCGCAGTGCCAGTTCGGTTGTGTCCCGCTCTTCCGGCAACTGGGCGCTGTCACCATAGGGCGCCCCAATCACCGCCAGCCAGAAGGTAACCACCGAATCCGGCAGAAGGTCAAACGGACCACTGGCAAGGAGGGCGCGCTTGTCACCGGGTAGCGGGTCAATTGAGTCGTAGGGTTCGTATTCACCGGTGCGATAGTTATAGCCCTTCAGGGTCAGATACTGCTCGGCATCGGTTATCGGGTCAATCTCAATGGTGAAGCGCTTGAATGCGGTCAGACCCAGCCCATTCGGCGCTCCCAGCAGTCGCAACGCCACCGCACCCGGTACCCCGCCTTCCCACAGAGCGCCTGGCGTCTCGATATTATCGTAGTCGTAAAAGAAACCGGTATTTCTCACCCGGAAGGTATCAGAACCGACCTGAAACCTTTTGTTCATAATCAGACCGCTCATATCATCGGTGGGGTCGCCGATGTCCGCATCCACCACCATTCCGAAGTAAACCTGATTGAACGCTCTGCCGGAGGCGTTGGCAACCTCATACTTCAAAAAGAAAAAGTCCCGGGCAAGCGAATCGGCGAAACCGTAAACCGTGAGATAGATGTCAACACTTAACGGTCTGCCCGGTGGGTTGTGCACCCCTGGGTTGGAATCACAGAAACAGGTCCAGAGGTCCATCGCCGAAAGCGGGGTTTGCGGTGCCATCGGAAACCGCGCAGCGGGGGGTGGCCAGTCACCAGGATACTTATAAATCCGGTCCAGTGAATCGTTCTCCCGCCATAGACGGCAGAGCGAGGGGGTCAACTCGGTTTCGGTGGTATTGGGGTTATAACCGATAGTGGTGAGCGTATCATTGCCCTGAATTGTGCCCAACCAGACCCCGGCGCCAAATATATAGTAGTTCTTTTCAGGGTAGGGCCAGTAGGCGCCAGGGTGAACTCTAGCGACATCAACTCCCCAGCGTCCGTCGTTATAAAACAGACAGCGCCAGTTGTTCAGGTCGAACCACTTCATATCCGGGATGCCCAGCACAGCCGCAGGCAGGAGGAGAAGCACAGCAAACCTTCTCATACAACCTCCTTTTTTGTTGACCACCAGATTATAACACAAATCAAACCGCTCTGTCAAAGGGGATAAACAGACATCTGCCGGATGAAGGCGTTTCCCATCAGCACAATGAACCGGGCAGGGGGTAGTGTTCACCCCTTATCAGCGGGTAGATGAGGCATAGGGGTAAAGCCAGATATAAGCATTGGTGTTTGATTCCGGATTGGCCGGATTGCCCGAGCCATTATTATTAAGATAGTTGAAATTGGGGTAAGAAACGGAGCAGGGGCAGAGTTCGGTTGCGGATATGGTGTTGAGATCACCTACAGGGTTAATTACGGGGTTAGCCCGGGGGCTGCTGGGGGGCTAGCCCGGGGCATACCCCCGCCTGCCCCGGGAAAATTAATTTCTGAGGGTGTTTTTTAGAGCACCCATTTTTCCAGCGCGGTAAGCCAGTCCGGGCTGATTTTGTCGGTCTTTATTGCCTTTTCGAGGGTGGCGCGGGCGGTGGTGGCGTCGAGCGGAAACCAGCGGTGCCAGCGGGTGGTGCCGTAGTTTTTTAGGGCTTCCAATACCGCGCTGGTCTCGCCGGCAATTTCCGCAGCGGTGCCGAACCGCTTTTTCAGTTGCCCCGCCTTTTCGTACACCAGTTTAAACAGGGCAGGGTAGCGGTAGTCACGGGCAGGGTGGTGGTCAAGGATTAGGGTTTTCAGTTCGGGCAGGGCAAGGAACCGGCAGAGGTTGATGATGCTTTTGATTAAGTCCGGTGAATCAGCGGGTGTGCCCTGGAGAAAGGTGGGGTAGCCGTCAACGATGGCGTGCCGGGGTTTGATGGCGGCGATGGCGGTAAAGGTGCTGTCGTCGGTGACACCGGCAACGTCCGAGGTAAAGAGGACATTTTCCCTGCCCCGTTTGACCTCGGTCATAATTACCCGGCCCGGTTCCGCATCAGCCGCGCCGTGCCAGATGGCGGGGGAGAAGCCGATTTCGGTCTTTTTGAATTTGAAGCGCCGGGCATCAGCCCAGACGATTTCTCGGGGCAAGCCGTCAATCGTCTGGAAGAGGCGGCGGGCGGTCTCTTTTTGCTTCTGGGGCAGGTCCGCGGGCGACTTGGCAAAGATAATCTTGCCGGAGTAGATTTTTGGCTCCCGGGCAAGGGTGAAGTGGTCAAGGTGGTAGTGCGAGATGACGATGGCGTGCGATGTTTCACAGGAATTCAAGACCGCTTCCTGGTAGTTTTGCCACAACTGGTGACGCTCTGCCTCGGGCAGGGGAAACTCCTCGGTTTGTGCGGAAACCCCCGGGTCAATTGTGATGACAATGTCTGCGGTCTGGACCCGGGCGCACATCCCTTTCACACCGAAGGAGTCAAAGGCGATGCAGTGGACGGTGATGCCGGCACCGGCGCGGAGGACAAGGGGAGCCCGGGGGTTCATCGGATGATGAGCAGGGTTAGATAATAAAATGCCGGAATGGTAAAGATGAGGCTATCGGCACGGTCCAGAAATCCGCCGTGTTCACCCAGGGTGGTGGCGCTGTCTTTCTGGCCCGCTGCCCGCTTGAAGAGCGACTCAAAAAGGTCGCCCGCCTGAGCGATGGCGCCCAGTCCGGTGCCGAGCAAGCCGAGCCACCACCAGGGCTGGCTGGCAAAGGGGGGTATCTTTTTTAACCAGAGGGCGCTGAGCAGGGTGGCGGCGACCAGGCCGGCGATGAAGCCTTCGACCGTTTTTTTCGGGCTGAGCGCCGCGGCGAGTTTATGCCGGCCGAGTAATCTGCCGACCGCATAGGCGGCGGTGTCGTTGGTCCAGGTGAGCACGAGCGGGAAGAGGACAAGCCAGCGGGAGAGGTGATGTTGCTGGATGAGGTTGTTGAGCAGGATGAGATGGCTGGGCAGAAAGCCGAGGTAGATGAGGGCAAAGGTGCTGTAGACCGGAATGCGGGGCAGGGCGGGGCGTGCGGTGGTGGCGGTGATGAAGACGATGGCAATCGGTGCGAGCAGGAAGCCGGGCAGCCAGCCCAGATGGCCGGCGAGGGCGATGGCAAAATTGAGGACAGGGATTAACCAGAAGTTAAGTTTTATCTCTACCCGCCGGAGGAGTTGCAGGAATTCAGCGGTGGCAAGGACGACCCAGGCGGCAACAAGGAGGCTCAGTATCTCCGGTCGGGCAAAGAGGATGATGCCGGTTACCGCCAGGGCAAGACCGGTGCCGATAACGATACGCCCGGCAAGGCTATTCTTCCACAACACGGCCAAAGCGGCGCTGGCGTTTTGAGAACTCTTCAATTGCGGCCAGGAGTTGTTTGCGCCCGAAGTCGGGCCAGAGGGTTTCGGTAAAGTAGAGTTCCGCATAGGTTGTCTGCCAGAGCAGGAAGTTGGAGATGCGCTGTTCACCAGCGGTCCGGATCAGCAGGTCAACATCGGGCAGGAGCGGGTCATAGAGGAGTGTGGCGAAGCGTTCTTCGGTTAACTCGGCGGCGGTGATTTTTTTCTTTTCCTGTAACATCAGTGCCTGACGACAGGCGTCAACAATTTCGGCGCGGCCACCGTAATTTAATGCCAGGGTCAGGGTGAGCCCGGTGTTCTGTTTTGTTTCGTCAATGAGGGCGGCGAGTTTGTTGCGGACCGGCTCGGGCAGTTCCTGGAACCTGCCGATGACCCGCACCCGGACATTGTTTTTCATCAGGTCGGCACGCTGTTCGTCCACCGCCCGGGCGAGGAGTTTCATCAGGTTGTCGATTTCTTTTCTGGGGCGTTGCCAGTTTTCTGTGGAAAAGGTGAATACGGTTAAGAACTTTACCCCGATTTCACCGCAGGCTTCCACCACCCGGCGCAACGCCTGTACCCCCTGGCGATGACCAAAGGAGCGGGGTAGTCCGCGTCTTCTTGCCCAGCGGCCGTTGCCATCCATAATGATGGCGATGTGCCGGGGGAGACGCTGCCCGGACAGGTTTTTCATCTGGTGAGCGCCTCCTGCGGTTAACCTTGCCCGCCGGGATGTGGGGCGGGTGGAGCGGAGAGCGCCGGCAGCGCAGTCCGGCTACCGCTCCATAATCTCAGCCTGTTTTTTCTCAAAGAGTTCGTCTACCTTTTTGATGAACTCGTCGGTGATTTCCTGGATCTTCTTCTGCGCCAGTTTGGTGTCGTCTTCGGATATCTTTTTATCCTTTTCCAGTTTCTTTGCCTCCTCAATCGTATCGCGGCGCACCGCCCGGATTGCCACCCGGGTGTCTTCGGCAAGTTTGGCGCAGAGTTTTACCAGTTCCCGACGCCGCTCCTCACTTAAAGGCGGGATGGGGATGCGGACCAGATTCGCCTCCACCTTTGGCGTCAAGCCCAGTTCCGCCTTAAGAATCGCCTTCTCGATCTCGGGCAGGAGGTTGCGGTCCCAGGGCTGGACCACAAGTTGCCGGGGTTCGGGCACGGAGATGTTGGCAACCTGGCGTAACGGGGTGGGGGTGTTGTAGTAGTTGACCTTGATGCCTTCCAGGATTGCCGGATTGGCGCGGGAGGTGCGAATCCGGGCAAATTCTCCTGCCAGGACCTCAATCGCCTTGTTCATCTTGTTGCGACATTCGGTATAAAGTTTTTCTAACATACATAACTCCCGATTTTTTTACCTCCAATTATTTTTAGGATAGCGTCCGGCCGGGTGATGTCAAACACGACAATCGGAATACGGTGCTCCTGACACAGGGCGAAGGCGGTGCGGTCCATAATCTGTAATCCTTCATTAAGCGCCTTTTGATAAGTGAGCCGGGGGTAGAAACGGGCAGTGGGGTCTTTTTTCGGGTCGGTAGAGAATACTCCGCGGACCTTGGTTCCCTTGAGGATGATTTCCATGTTCAGTTCAATTGCCCGCAGGGCGGCAGCCGAGTCGGTGGAGAAGAATGGGTTACCGGTTCCACCGGAAAGGACGACGAGGTTATTTTCTTCTAATGCCTTCTGGGCGCGGTCCACGGTGTAAGCCGGGACAAAGTTTCCCACCGGGAAGGCGGCGAGATGACATACCGGGATGCGGTCCTTTAGCAGGTCGGTAAGGATGATGCCGTTGATGACCGTCGCCAGCATACCCGCCTGGTCAGCCGCAGTCGGGGTGAAGTTTTGCGCGGTTCTGCCCCGGATGATATTGCCCCCGCCAATAACCACCGCCAGTTTAACCCGCCTTTGCTGGAGCCGGACAATCTGGCTGGTGATCAGGTCCAGAACGGCGTTATCCTTGAAGAATTCGCCAGAAAATTTCAGCAGGACGCGGCGGTAGGTTTTACTCACCCAGTTTAAACCGGGCGTAACGCCTGATAACGATGTTCTCGCCGAATTTGGCGATGTTTTCTTTTAGATAGTCACCGACCGTCTTTTCCGGTGCCTTAACAAACTGCTGTTCTAACAGGCACACCTCGGCGTAAAACTTTTCCAGTTTTCCCTGGACAATTTTCTCCACGACCGGCGCCGGTTTCCCGGACTGGGCAGCCTGCTCTTCATAAATCCGGCGTTCCCGTTCAATCACCTCGGGCGGAATTCCTTTGCGGTCAATGGCGAGCGGGTCGCAGGCGGCGATATGCATCGCGATGTCCCGGACGAACCGGCGAAACTCCTGGTTGCGCGCGACGAAATCGGTTTCGGTGTCCACCTCAATCAGGACGCCGAGCCGCTCTCCCGGGTGAATATAGGCATCAACAACGCCCGCGGCGGTTGGTCTTTCCGCCTTTTTTGCCGCCTTGGCAATGCCCCTCTTCCGGAGGATTTCAATCGCCTGGTCGATATTTCCCTTGGCTTCTTCCAGGGCGGTTTTGCAATCCATCACTCCGGCACCGGTGCGCCGGCGCAGTTCGACGACCTTATCCATAATTTCGCTCATAGTCTAACCTTCCTTCGGTTGTTCTTTACCGCTAGCCTCAGTATCAAATTGCTTTTTGCCTTCCATTACCGCATTGGCAAGAAAACTGGTAACCAGCCTTATGGAACGGAGCGCGTCATCGTTGCCCGGGATAGGGTAGTCAACCTTTTCCGGGTCGCCATTGGTGTCAATCAGGGCGATAACCGGCACCTTCATCCGGCGCGCTTCCGCGACCGCGGTGGCCTCCCGAACCGGGTCAACCACGAATATCGCGCCAGGTAAACGGTCGAGTTGCTGCAGACCGGAGAAGAGTTTTGCCAGTTTGCGGTATTCGTGCTGGAGGCGCATTGCCGCCTTCTTCGTGGTATTGGATTGGGGCTGATTAATCAGTTGCTCCAGTTTTGCCAGTCGGCTGATCCGGGTGGAGATGACATCAAAGTTGGTCAGGATACCGCCGACCCAGCGGACGGTAACATAACAGCACCCGCAACGCTTTGCCTCCTCTTCAATTATCGGTCTTGCCTGAGGTTTGGTCCCGACAAAGATGACCTCTTTACCTGATTCAGTTACCGAGCGCAGGACATCGTAGGCGATACGCATCCTTTCCAGCGTCTTCTCCAGGTCGATGATGAAGATACCGTTCCTTTTCCCGAAGATAAACGGTTTCATCTTCGGGTTCCAACGCCGGGAGTGATGACCGAAGTGTAACCCGGCTTCAAGTAGGTGTTTAATCGTTAACGTTTGGTCCACTGGAAACGCTTCCTTCTTTTTGCTAATCCGTACTTCATTCTTTCCTTTTCCCTTGGGTCGCGCTTGAGCAGTGCCGCGGCTTTCAGCTGGGCGCGCAGTTCCGGGTTGTAAATCAACAGTGCCCGGGCCGCGCCCAGAGAAACTGCCCCGGCCTGGGCGGATAGTCCGCCGCCACTCACGGTGCATTTCAATCCAAACATACCCCGGGTGCCGGATACCTCCAGTGGTGCAAGCGCAGTTTTGACCAGGTCTTCCCGGCCAAAGTAGTTCGCCAGGGGTCGGTCGTTCACGATGAATTCATTTCCCCCGGGGATAAGCCACACCTTGGCGGTGGCGGTTTTCCTTGAACCAGTTGCAAAGTATATTGAGTTCATATCATATCTACTTGATGGTTATCGGTATCGGATTCTGCGCCAGGTGCGGGTGCTCGGGTCCGGTATAGATATGAAGCCGGCGGATGCGCCTTGCCTGCAACCGGTTTTTGGGCAACATCCGCAGGACCGCCAGTCGCAGGGGACGGGTGGGGAATTTTGCCACCATCTCGCGATAGGTGCGCTGTTTTAATCCCCCGGGTCGGGTCGAGTGGCGGTAATAGAGCTTTTCATCCATTTTGTTACCGGTTACCTTGATGCCAGCTGCGTTGATCACCACCACATGGTCGCCAGCGTCGACATGCGGGGTGTAACTGGGGCGATGTTTGCCCATTAAGAGTCGGGCGATACGGGTCGCCAGGCGCCCCAGCACCTGACCGTTAGCATCAATCAGATACCATTCACCTTTTACTTCGCCTTTTTTCAAAACCGTTGTCTTCATCGTAACAATCTTTATACCAGAATTAATGCCCTTTGTCAATTTTTACCGAGAAGGAAAATCTTGCCATCAGAACGGGATGTCATCCAGCTGATCTTTCGGGATGTCAGGTTCTTCATCAATCGGCGGTTCTGGTTCCACTGGTTCGCCCGGGATGGTGCGGTCCAGCACCTGGACACTTCTGCCGAATATTTCCACCGCGACCCGTTTTTCGCCGGTGGGAGTTTCCCAGTTCCGGCTTCGTAGTTCACCCTGAACCAGGACCGCCGAGCCCTTTTTTAGTCTTTCGCCGATGCGTTCCGCAGTCTGGGCAAAGGTGGTTACCGTAAAGAAATAGGTTTCATCACGCCAGTTGTTATTGTCCTTATCAAACACCCGCCGGTTAACCGCGATGCGAAAGGAACAAACCGGCATCCCCTTCGGGGTATACCGTAGGTCCGGGTCAGCGGTGAGGCGCCCGAGGAGAAATACGCTGTTAAGGTATCCCAGGCGGATGTTGCTTGCCGGGGGACGAGGTGTTTCATTGTTCATCTTTTACCCCTTCATGAGAAGATTCGCTCTCTTCCGGCAGTCCGGTAGTCCCGGTAGCACCCGGTGTGGTGGCTGATGGAGCAGTGCTGCCGGTAGCTGCTGATGCAGTTGTGGGCGGGTGGGGCATCACGAAGAATGCCAGGCGTAGTATTTCCTCCCGATGTTTTAAGTCCTGGCGCACCTTTTCGGGTAGTTGCGGGGGTGCCTGGAAGCGAATGAAGAGATATGTCCCCTCTCGGTGTTTGCGGATTGGATAGGCGAATGCCCGTCGTTCCGCCCGGACCTCCCAGATGGTTTCGGCACCATGGGTCTTCAAGAGGTTGGTCAGTTCCTCCTGTAACCGCTGGATATCTTTTTCATTATGGTTGGGGTCAATGATTAAAGTTAGTTCGTAGTTCTTCAACTTTTCCTCCTTTTTATTTAAATCGGATCAAAAGGACATCACCGTCCCTGATCTGATAGCCTTTACCTTCAATTTTTACCTTACCCGCCTCGTGCGCCTCCCGGAATCCACCGCAGGCGATGAGGTCTTCACTGGCGACCACCTCCGCTTTAATGAAGCCCTTGCCGATATCGGTGTGAATCATAAAGGCGGCTTCAATCGCGGTGGTGCCCAGTGGTGCGGACCAGGCGCGCGACTCGTCACCTTTTACGGTGTAAAACCGGATGAGGTTGAGTGTGGTAAAACAGCGGCTGACGATGCCTGCTGGACCTTCGGGTGACAGGTTGAGGCTCTGGCGCAGTTCAATCCGGTCAGCCGGCGGCATTTCGGTCATCGCTTCTTCCAGCGCGGCGGAGAAGAGCAGGTTGGTTCTGTTGAAAAGGCGCGGGAATTTACTGGCATCAACCGGTTCGGTATCGGAGCAGTTGATCGCATAGACAACCGGCTTGAGGACAAAGAGGTTAAACTCCTTTACCGCCCGCAGTTCCTCTTCGTTGAGCGCTGGTGCGATAAAGCCACGGGTGAGGGTGTTACTTAATTTCTCCAGCGCGCTGATCAGGATATCCCGTTCGGGGTTCGCGGGTTCCTTCCGGGCAACCGCGAGGCGTTTCTCCACTATGTTGAGGTCGGCGATGGCGAGTTCGCTTTCCACGATATCAACATCCCTTTCCGGGTCAACTGTGTTGAGGATGTGCGGAACATTGGGGTGGTCAAAGTTGCGCACGAGGTGGAGGATGAGATTGGTCTCGCGGATGTGGGTGAGGAATTTGTTACCCAGCCCTTCTCCTTGACTTGCGCCTTGCACCAGTCCGGCGATATCAACAAAGTCAATATGTGCCGGTGTAACCTTGCGGGGTTTGATTACCTCGGCGATACGTTCCAGCCGTTCGTCCGGAACCATAACCACACCGACATTTTTCTCGATCGTGGTGAACGGGAAAAGGTCAACCCGGGCACCGGCACCGGTAAGGAGATTGAAGAGCGAGGTTTTGCCAACATTGGGTAACCCGACAATGCCAATCTTCATTTCTGCTCCGTTGTGGTTATGGTGTTTGCCGTTCGGGTAGCCGGGTTAACCTGATTCATTGTTCGTTCCAGTCCCTGGGTGATAACGCTGAGGCAGGCGTCGGCAGCACGGTCAAGAATCGCGGGCAGTTGCCTTGTCTCTTCAGGGGAAAAGGGGGAGAGGACATATCTGACCGCATCACCATCCGGTGGGGCACCGATACCGATACGCAAACGGGGAAAATCTTCGCTTTCGAGGTGGTAGATGATTGAAGCGAGCCCTTTGTGGCCGCCGTCCGAGCCCCGGGGTCGCAGGCGCAGCTGGCCAAAAGGCAGGGCGAGGTCGTCGACCACCACCAGAAATTCATCAGGTTGAAGGGCGAGTTGTTCTTTGACGATGATGCCGGAGTTGTTCATATAGAGGAGCGGTTTCACCAGAATGAGGTTGGTGTCACCGTAGCGTGTCTGGGCGAGGAACCGGCCCGGGAGGTGATGGAACTTTATTTTCAGGCGCCGGGCGATGACATCCACGGTCATAAAGCCGATGTTATGCCGGGTGTGGGTGTAGCGTTCGGTTGGGTTCCCCAGGCCGAAGATGGTCATCTTACTCTTTCTTCTCTTTCTCTTTTCCCTTCTCTTTTTCTTCCGCTGGTTTGCCCTTTTCCTTTTCTTCTTCACTCTCGGCGGCTTCCTTCTTCTTCTCTTTGATCACCTCGGGTTCAGTCGGAGCCTCAGCCGCGGGCGCTGCCGCCTCAACCGCCGCAGCAAGTTTCCTCGGGGTCAGGATGGTGACGATGGCTGAATCCGGGGGCAGGGCGAATTCCACACCCTCGTAATGCAGGTCAGCGATGTGGATGCTGTGTCCCATCTTCAGGTTGGTGATATCGATGTCAATGTGTTCGGGTATGCGGTCAATTGTCGCCCGCACCGGTATTTCGCGCAAAAGGATTTCCAGCATGCCGCCCTGTTTCACCCCTTCGGCGGTGCCGTGGAGCACAACCGGGACATGCATGGTGATTTTTTCCTCGGGATGGACTTTCTGGAAGTCAACATGCAGGAACTCGCCGTTGATCGGGTTGCGCTGAATCGTCTTGATGACGCAGCGGGTAACACCCTGGCCATCGATTTCCAGGTCAACGATCGGGGTGCGACCGCGGAGTTCTTTGAGCAGACGGTGAAAATCGCTGGTCGTCAGCGTCAGGAGGATTGAAGGGTCGCCATGACCATACATTACTGCCGGCAGTTGACCTGCCCGACGCAGTTTCCGAACCTTTTCTTTACCAACTTCGGTTCTGATAGTTGCTTTAATCTGTGCCATATTTCTCCTTTTAGATAAATAGTGAACTTACCGACTCCTCCCGGTGGATGCGCAGGATTGCCTCCGCGAGGAGCGCAGACACCGAGAGGACCTTTATCTTCGGGTGGTTCTTTTCCGGTGGCAGGTTAATGGTATCGGTAATTACTATTTCACTCAGCGAGGAATTACCGAGCAGGGTTACCGCGTCACGGGAGAATATCCCGTGCGTGGCGGTGGCGCGGACGCTACGGGCGCCGGCAGCCAGCACCGCCTCAGCGGCACGGAAGATGGTGCCACCGGTGTCAATCATATCGTCAAAGATGAGGGCGTCCATTCCGGCGACCTCACCCACAACCCGCAGCGCCTCACTCTGGTTGGGCGCGGTGCGACGCTTATCAATAATGGCGATGGGAATCTTCGGGTCCAGGCGTTCGGCAAAACCCCGGGCACGGTTTGCCCGGCCGGTATCCGGCGCAACCACGACCAGGTTGTTTTTGGTGCGGGAGAAATAGTCAACCAGGACCGGGGTGGAAAAGAGGTGGTCAACCGGAATGTCGAAGTAGCCCTGAATCTGGTCGGCGTGCAGGTCCATTGTTAACACCCGGTCAATACCGGCACGGGTTAAGAGATTGGCAATCAGTTTTGCCGAGATGGGAACACGGGGTTTGTCCTTGCGGTCCTGCCGGGCATAACCGTAATACGGGATGACCGCAGTTATCCGCCGGGCTGAGGAGCGGCGCAGGGCATCAATCAAAAGGAGCAGTTCCAGGATGTTTTCTGCAGGCGGCGGGGTGGGTTGAATTACAAACACATCTTTACCCCGGACATTTTCCTTGATATTGACCCGGATTTCACCATCCGCAAAGTTACTTATTTCTACCTCGGCGAGCGGCAGTTCCAGATGACGGGCAATCTTTGCCGCCAGGGGTTGATTTGCTCGACCCGAGAACAGTTTTAACTCCTTATCCATCTTTTCCTCCCGCAACGGGGTAAAGCACCTTAGCCTGCTGGGGCGGAAGGACTCGAACCTTCACGCCAGGATCCAAAGTCCTGTGTCCTGCCAGTTAGACAACGCCCCAATTTAAATCTCTTTCAGGCAGACGGTCTTGACCGGGTGGAAAACAAGGAAAAGCCCGCAGGTTTTGACTTCTCCAGTTTAGACACGGCCATCGGGTCCTGCCTGTTAAACAAGCCATAGACCGTACTGCCGGAACCGGACAGGCTGGCAGCACAGGCACCGCTGGCAAGCAAGACTTTCTTTGCCTGCGCCAGTTGCGGATACCGGCGAAATACCACCGGTTCAAAACTGTTATACAACTGGGCTGCCACTCCTGCCAGTTCTTTTCGCCTCAGTTTTAAGGTTAATATTTTAGGCGAGATAGGGCAGGCTGTCAATTTTCGTCGCAGGCGATCAATCTGGTGATAAGCCCAGGGGGTGGAGATGCCGAAGCCGGGGACAAGCAGGATGAGATTGAGCCGGGGGATTTTTACCGGTCGGATTCTTTCGCCCCTGCCCCGGGCAACCGCGGGTGCGGATTTAATAAAGAACGGGACATCACTGCCCAGTTGCATTCCCAGTTGCTTGAGAGCGGCAGGCGCGAGCGGGTTGTCCAGGAGTCGGTTAAGGCCCTTCAGGACCGCGGCAGCGTCCGAGGAGCCACCGCCCAGTCCGGCACCAGGCGGGATTCTTTTGGTAATTTTTATTACACAGCCCGCGCTAATGCCGGTTACGGAGAAAAATAGTTCTGCCGCCCGATAGGCGAGGTTTTTCTCCTCGGGCAGGTGAAGGTTGATACCGGTGGTCTTTAACTTGATACCAGAAGGGGCGCGGGTGATCTCTATTGTATCGCTTAATTCCAGTGGCACCATGGTGGTGACAATGTCGTGATAGCCGTCAGGACGCTGTCTGCCGACCCACAGCCCGAGGTTGACCTTTGCCGGTGCGCTGATGGTGATGGTTTTCATCGGCTAATAACCGTGGTTGCCGGGTCAAATCGCCAGTCCGGGTTGAAAAACCCTGCTGCCCGGACACCGGTCCAGCCATAGCGCCGGACCCGGCGGTCAAACACCATAAAGTCCGGGATACCGGTGCCGGAGCCGATGATGTTATAGAAAAGGGAAAGCCGGGTTGTGTTCGGGTCGGTGCCCATCCGCAACAGTAGCAGGCGCTCAGGGTTAAGCGGATTGGGATAGGTGAGGATAACCGCCAGGCTTTCGTCCTTAAATGCCGGTGCTGGAAAGTAGAGCAGTCCGGATTTAATTTTCACCGGCAGAGACCGGGCGATGCGGGCGGTGAACTTATTTTCCCCTTCATTGCCCAGGACTATCAGGTTGCGGTTCAAGGGAACCGGTGCGGTGTCCGGTAAAACCTCGGTGGTGCCGTTGCCGATGAGCCACCAGCGCATCGCCTCTTGCACCGCGGCGTGGCGAAGATGTTCTGTTATTTCCGGGTTATTTGTGCCATAGACGATGGCGAAGGGCCGCATCAGCACCTGCTTTGCCGGTCCGTAGAGGTTGCCGGTCTTGCGCACCGGTGCTGCCTTTGCCCTGCCCGGTCGCCAGTCCTGACCGGTGCGGTGCACAGTGATGGTGCGGGGCAGGGAGAGGTTTTTGATTACGGTGCGGTTATCAATCTCGAGCTGGATGTTGCCGGGAAAGAACAACCGCTGGTCAAAGTCCAGGGTTAATTGGGTAATGTTGTCGGTGATTATTTTAACTGTGGAGTCGTCTGCCCACGCCTCAACAAAGGCGTCCTGCCCGACCTTTGCCACCCGGTCAATCTTCAACCAGTAAGCAGAACTGGACTGACCGATGTCAGCGGTGCGAAAGCGGATGTGCCTTGGACCCGGGTGGCGGCGGCAGTTTTTGAGAAAGTTCATCAGGTCCGGGTCGTCAACACACACCGTGCCGTCGTCGTAGTTCCACCAGTGTTTTTTACCCGGCACCTCCTTGTAGTGATAGCGGTAGTTTAAGGCGGAGAGCCAGAGGGCAAAGTTCCTGCCGTGGATGGTCGGGACATTGTCATCTTCACCGCCGTGCAGGATGAACACCGGCAGGTTGAGGGCGTTTTCCAGCAAGGCGGGCGCATTGTCCGGACGCAGCGCCATATCCCGGATAGCCAGTTTTGCCGGCGGAGCAAAGATGTTGCTTTTTTGCAGAAAGGTGGGCACATAGAGATTTAAGAAGGGCCAGCCCGCAGCAGGTGCGATTCCGGCGAACCGGTCCGGATGGGTAAGGCCGATGTGCCAGGTGCCGTGTCCGCCCATTGAATGTCCGGTTAAGACAACCCGGTCCGGGTCAACTGGCAACTCCTTCAGGCAGATATTGAGCACCTCCAGGGCGTCCAGTCTGCCCCAGTCCTGCCAGTCAAACCCATAGGGACGCCGGTTGGTCGGGCAGACAACAAACGCCCAGTTTTTGGGTTTAAAGCATTCGGCAAGACCGGACGCCTCAACACCGGCGCCGTGCAGGGAGAGAATTAAACTGTAGCGTTCATTCGGGTCATAATTCTCTGGATAGAGGATGGCGTAATACTGGCAGGATGAGTCCATCTCCGAGATAAAGGTCTTCTTATGCGCCTGCGCGGGCAGGCGAGAGCGAAGTCGAAAGGTGTCAATGTTTGTCCAGTTGCGCCACTGGCTGGTAATGGTAACCGGAATCGGGCTGGTGTCATAGGGCAGAGCGGGCAGTTTTACCGCCACGGCCGGCTTTTTAACGCCCAGGGGCGGGACATTGCTGACGGTGGTGTCGGCGAGGAGAAATGTGTCAAGGCTTATTTTGATTCTAATACTGTCCAGGCGATCAGCGGTGGTGTTCAAGAGCGGGATGCCGAGCCAGGTGTTAAAGGTGGAAGTGGCTTCGCCACCTGCCGCCAGAGTCGGCAGAACAGCAATTAGGTCCGGCGCGGTGATGTCGGCGGTGATGACCAGAAATGGCTTCTCGTTCGGGATAAGAAGAAACTGCACCCGCTGGTCGCCGTAACCGGACACACGCAGGACTACCCGGTTAATGCCGGAGTCAATTATCACCGGCGCCTTAAACCAGCCATTGCCATAGATGTCGCCCAGATAGCCCTTGCCGTTAAGGAAAAAGCCACCGAGCCGGGTTGCGACCGCCAGCGCCCGTGCCTTCACCGGTGAATAGAACTCGGCAAGGGCATAGCCGGTTGCCATTGCGCCGGCGATGCCGTAGTAGTCAATAATTGAGTCCCAGGGGATGGAGTCATAATCGGTTTCCAGCCAGCCGAAGGAGTCGGACTTGAGCCAGTGCCAGCGGACAACTCCGCCGGGTGCGAGCGCGCTGCGCAGGGAGTCGCCGGGCTGGGGGTTCAGGGTGGCAACATCGTCAATCGCCTCGGTGATACCCTCGCGCACACCCACCGTAAACGGACCACAAAAGAGCCAGTCGGTAATGACGATGGTGTCAGCGATGGAAGGGATTTCAGCGCCTGTCTCATACCGGACACCGGTTACAGGTGCGGCTGAGGGATTTTGCGCCACGATAGTGGCGGTCCAGGAAAGGGCAAGGGCAGAAAGCAAGATTAACGTTGCCATCACGGTTTCAGTTTAATCCTGATGGGAGTGCCGTCAAGCGGGCAATTGGTACAGTGGACAGCTGAAACGGCGCGTTGCTTGCAAGAGTTTCGGAAATACAAATCTCTTCGGTTCAATCTCCCATGGGGGGTGGTCCGGCTATCTTGTTATCACCACCTTTCGCAATGTCTCTGAATTTTCTTTCACAAAATAGACACCCGGGACAAGGTGTTGGACATCGTTTGCGCCGGGCTTAAGTTCCAGCACCTTTCTGCCGGTGATGTCCAGAAGTTCTAACCTGCCCCTGCTTTTCTGTCCATCGGTCATCAGGAGATTACGCACAACCGTTGCCCCGGGTGTTAAGCGCTGAGCGTTAAGCGTAGCGCGCTCCTCAACTCCTGTTCCATAGAACTGGATAATCTGCAAGCCAGCATTCCCCTCTGCCACACAGGTGTAGTTGTCAGAAACCGCTACACCATAAGCATAGTCGGGTGTGTTATAATAGCCGACCTCGGTTGGGTCTTGCGGATTTGAGACATCAATTATCCGCAAACCAGCCTCCCCGTCTGCCACACAGGCGTAGCTGCCCGAGACCGCTACACCACGAGCCAGGCCCGGTGTGTTATAATAACCGACCTCGGTTGGGTCTTGCGGGTTTGAAATATCTATTATCCGCAGACCTTCATGGTTGTCTGCCACACAGGCGTAGTTGCCCGAGACCGCTACACCATAAGCCCTGCCCGGTGTGTCATAATAACCGACCTCTCCTGGGTTTTGTGGGTTTGAGACATCTATTATCCGCAAACCAGAATCCAGGTCTGCTACACAGGCGTAGTTGCCCGAGACCGCTACACCACGAGCAGAGCCCGGTGTGTCGTAATAACCGACCCCTCTTGGGTTTTGCGGGTTTGAGACATCTACTATCCGCAAACCATAATAACCGTCTGCTACACAGGCGTAGTTGCCCGAGACCACTACACCATAAGCCCGGTCAGGTGTGTTATAATAACCGACCTCTCCTGGGTTTTGCGGGTTTGAAACATCAATTATCCGCAAACCAGCATAACCGTCTGCTACACAGGCGTAGTTGCCCGAGACCGCTACACCATAAGCATAGTCGGGTGTGTCATAATAACCGACCTCAGCTGGACTCTGCGGATTTGAGATATCTATTACCCGCAAACCTTCCCAGTCGTCTGCCACACAGGCGTAGCTGCCCGAGATCGCTACACCACGAGCCAGGCCCGGTGTGTTATAATAACCGACCTCGGTTGGGTCTTGCGGGTTTGAAACATCAATTATCCGCAGACCCTCCCAGTCGTCTGCCACGCAGGCGTAGTTGCCGGTGAGCGTTACATTATGAGCCTGACCGGATGTGTCATAGAAGCCGACCTCTCTTGGGCTCTGCGGATTTGAGATATCTATTGTTCGCAGACCACGAGACCCATCGGCCACACAGGCGTAATTACCTGAGACCGCTACACCCTCAGCATAGCCCGGTGTGTCATAATAACCGACCTCGGTTGGGTTTTGCGGGTTTGAGACATCAATTATCCGCAAACCAGCATAACCGTCTGCCACACAGGCGTAGTTGCCCGAGACCGCTACACCTAAAGCATAGTCGGGTGTGTCATAATAACCGACCTCGGTTGGGTTTTGCGGGTTTGAGACATCAATTATTCGCAAACCAGCCCTCCGGTCTGCCACACAGGCGTAGTTGCCCGAGACCGCTACACCTAAAGCATAGTCGGGTGTGTTTAATCTTCCTGAGAAAGAGGGGTTTGCAGGGTCTGTTATATCCCAGATTTCCAGTCCAGCTTCTCCAGCAGCGATGAACAACCGGTTGCTGTGATAGAATAGACCGAAAGCAACCCCACGGGTCCTAATCGCCTCGGACAGTTTCACCGGTTGTGCCGGATTGGACACATTCAGAAGATAAACACCACCACCAGACCCGCAGAAGGCTAAACTTCTTGCCGGGTCAAGCGCCACCGCATAAGAGAGACCAAAGGGCCAGTTACCAACAAGCCAGCAGTTGAGCGAATCCTGTGCCCGGGTCAGGCTAATTATGAGACACAGGAGAGTGAGAATCTTTTTCATAATGACCTCCCTTTTTCTTTGCCAGCATTATAACGCCACCTGCCAGTGGTTGTCAATATAAGGCGATTGGAGAATCTGTTACCTGCGACCCTGTCAGAATGCAGGTTTTGACTGCGTTCTGAAGAAAAGGGCAGGAGCGGGGGTATGCCCGGGGCTGGTCCCGGGGCTGGTGGGGGGCTTGCCCTGATGTTAGCATCGGGGTCAACTGCGGGATGAGGGTTGTACCCCGGTTTAGTGGCTATTTTGTTTGTTTCTTCGTTCGCAGTATCTGGTTTGATGCCGGTCGCTGTCCTTGCGCTGACAGGGAAGAAGAGGCGGGGTTGAGGATGAGTTGTGTTGGGGGGTGGAGTTGGGATGAGGTGCTGGTAGAATGAGATGTTAGTCTTGACGAGAGGGGTTTTTGTTATATAATCGGTCGTGCCTGAAGATGAGAGGCTAAGGCGTCGGGTCGGGTTGCAGGTTCTTTTTGATTTCCCGGACATAATTGAGGCGATTGATTTTGCCAGCGCGAATGATTTCGGGGTGCTGGAGATTAATCTGGGTAATATCCGATTTGGTGAGCAGTTGCGTCAGGCAGGGGAGCGGCGCCGGATAAGGAGGACGGCGGCCCGTGCCGGGGTACGGCTGGCGATTCATGCGCTGGAGGGTCCGTCGTTTTTCATTCCGAGTGCGCGGGTGCGGCGGTGTGCGGTGGCGGAGTTGAAGGAGGTTTTGCGCTGGGCGGCTGATATCGGTGCGGAGAATGTGGTTATGCACCTGGGTTTTGATATGCATTACGGGATGGGTAGTGGCGGTAATCGCTGGACCCATGAGGAGTTTCCCGATTATTACAAGCGGGCGCTTTTTGATGCGCTGTCGGAGTTGAGGGATTTCACCCGGGGACGGGCACGGTTGTGTGTGGAGAATGTCGGCGGGTTTCGGTTCCAGCCGACCAAGGTGGTTTTGCCCGGGTTGCTGGATGACAGTCTGGGTTTGTGTTTTGATATCGGGCATATTGCGATTCTGCCCCCGGCACAGCATAAGGAGGAGATGGCGTTTTTCCGGCGGTATCGGCGCTATATCTATCATTCGCATCTGCATGACAATCACGGTGTAAAAGATGAGCATCTGCCGCTGGGTGCAGGGAGCAATGACCTTTTGCCCTATTTTCGGATTTTGCTGTCCAGCCGGGCGCTTTTGGTGCTGGAGACTAGACCCCGTGCTGCGGCGCTGCGGGCAAGGGATTATCTTTTCAAGGTGATTCTGTCAGGGTTGTAGATGAGGGTGCTGGTTACCGGTGCGAGCGGGTTTATCGGTTCCCATCTGTGCGAGCGGCTGGTGGGTGCGGGTTATGCGGTGCGGGCGATGGTGCGTCCAACAAGCAACCGGCAGTGGCTGGAGGGGTTGCCGGTGGAGTTCTGCGTTGCACAACTGGAGGATGAGCGGTCGCTGGCTGAGGCGGTTGAAGGGGTGGAGGTTGTTTTTCACAGCGCCGCGGTGGTGCGGGCAAGGCGGGGTGAGGATTTTTTGCGGGTTAATTATGATGGGACAAGACGGCTGGCTGAGGTGGCGGTGCATGCCGGGGTAAGGCGAATGGTGCTTTTTTCTTCGCTGGCTGCGGCTGGTCCGGGACCGAGAGGCGGTACGGTGAACGAGAAAGAGGCACCGGCGCCGGTGAGTGATTACGGTCGGGCAAAACTGGCGGCAGAGCGGGCGCTGGTGGAGTTAAAGGAGAAGATTGAGGTGGTGGTGCTGCGGTTTCCCGCGGTTTATGGACCAAGGGACCGGGATGGGCTTTTGCTCTGGCGGATGTTTCAACGCGGGGTGGTGCCGGTGCTGGGCAGGACATTTTCGCTGATATATGTGCGGGACGCAGTGAAGGCGGCGGCACTTGCCGGCACAAAGCGGGTGGCTTCGGGTGCGACCTATTTTATCAGTGATGGGGTGTGTTACAGTTATTCGGTTCTGGCACAGGTGTGGCAGGAGGTGACCGGCAGGAGGGTGGTGTGTGTGCGGGTGCCGGGGATTGTTGCCCTGCTTTTTGCACGGGTGAATAACTGGCTGGCACGGGAGGGGACGATTTTTAATCCGGATAAGGTCCGGGACCTGTGTCAGGAGTGCTGGTTTTGTTTTGATGAGCGTGCCGGGAGGGAACTGGGTTTTTACCCGGACTACGACCTGAGACAGGGGGTGAGGGAGACCCTGAACTGGTACAGGGAGAAAGGATGGCTGTGAAGGAAGATAAAGGTGGCGAGGGTAAAAAGGCAGGGGGCAGGCGCACCCGGTTGAGCGCGGAAGAGCGGGTCCTGGCAGAACTGGAGGCAAGGTGCACGGAACTGGGGATAAGGATAATTTATGACGACCTGCGCGGTGAAGGTGGTCTGTGCCGGGTGCGCGACCGTTATCTGTTGATTATCAATCGCCGGGTCGGTGCCGGCACCCGGGTGCGAATAATCAATGAGGCGTTGAAAAAGGTGGGTGGTGGCGCCGGGGTGAAGCCACAGGGGGATGTTGATGCCCTGCTAAGACAACAGCCAGGTAAGGAAGATAAGAGGTAGCGCTCGCCGACAGTGCGTCTATTTTTCTCGACAAATCTCTTTTAGCAGTTTCTCGGCAGCGGGTTTGTCTTCAAGGTAAAAGTCCGCAGGATAGGTTGGTCGGGCGGTCTTTAAGAGGAGCTGTAACTGTTCCCGGGCATCCTGCCGGCGTCCCTGTTTTAGATACACCCGGGCAAGGTCGAGCCGGATGGTGGTGTAGTTCGGGTCAATTTTCAGCCCCCGAATCAGGAGTTGTTCCGCCTTTTTTAAGTCACCGCCTGCCCAGGTGGGCAGTTCTGAATAGAGCACACCCAGTCCATCATAGGCGCTGGCGTAGTTGGGGTCCAGTTCCAGCACCCGGTTAAACGCCTTTTTGAGGTCCGGCACCATAAAGAGGGAATTGAGCACACCCCGGGTCTGGCCGATTCGACCCTGGGCAACCGCCCACCACATATAGCCGTGGGGATTTTTCGGGTTGAGCGTCTGCAGGGTTTCGGCAATCGCCTTTGCCCGCTCAAACATCCGTAATTTCTCGGTTTTGTTGTTGGTGTTTTCACCCTTCTGGGTATGGATTCGGGACCAGAGGTAGAGGGCGTGCTCGTGCCGGGGGTTGAGTTTTCGGGCAAGGGTAAGGAGCCGGTAGGCAGAGTCAAGGTAACCGGGATGGAGATGGCGGTTCAAGAGGAGAAATTCCGCCTGCTGGCAGATGGAGTCGACCCTGGTTGCTGTTGGCAGGGAAGATATGGAAAGAACAGAGACAAGTGTCAGGATAAGACTCATATTAATTATTCCTCCTGATACATCGCCTCAATCAGTTCCTGATAGGCTACCGCTACCTGGTTGCGCCGGACCTTGAGTGTCGGGGTGAGAAGCCCGTTTTCCACGGTGAACGGGTCCGGGATGAGCCGGAAGCGGCGCACCTGCTCATAGGTGGCAAACGGGGTCAGGCAATGGTCAATCTCGTTGCGGAACAACTGGATGATTTGCGGGTTGGTTAACAGGTCGGTGAACTGGTTAAACGGGATTTTTTCTTTGCGGGCGTAGTCTTCCAGAGTGAGTCGCGCCGGCACGATGAGCGCAACCAGGTAAGGTCGCCGGTCACCGTAGACAAACGCCTGCTCAATAAATTTGGAGTTGAGGAGCGCCTGTTCAATCGGAACCGGCGGGATGTTTTTGCCATAGGAGTTGACAATCAGTTCTTTGATTCTGCCGGTGATGATGAGGTTGCCGTCAGCGTCAAACCTGCCCTGGTCGCCGGTGTGAAACCAGCCTTCGGCATCAATGACCCGGCTGGTCTCTTCGGGTTTGTTCAGGTAGCCTTTCATCACATTTGGACCCCGGACCAGGATTTCGTCGTCCGGACCGATTTTTACCTCAACGCCGGGAAATGGTTTGCCCACGGTGCCGACCTTTTCTTCACCGGGCACCGCGGCGCAAACGACCGGGGCGGTCTCGGTAAGACCATAACCTTCCAGGAGGTTAAAGCCCAGGTTGCGGATGGTGCGGGCGAGTTTTCTTTCCAGGGGCGCGCCACCGGAGACGATGAGCCGGATGCGACCACCACCGAGTTTGCGCAGTTTGCGCACCACCAGGAGGTCAAGGAGGCGATGTTTCAGGGCAAGGAAAAACGGGACCTTTCTTTTCTGGTTGCGCAGGATGGCGCAGCGGTTGGCGGTTTTGATGGTGGCGGTCATCAGTTTACGCTGGAGCGGTGAGCCGGTGAGGACCTTTTCCTGCACCGCATTGTAGACCTTTTCCAGGACACGGGGGACAACAATCAAGAGGGTGGGTTTGACCCGGGCGACATCCTCACGAATGGTCTGGACCGATTCCGCATAGGCGATGGCAGCGCCGGCGAGGAGCATGGTGTAATAGCCGCAGGTGCGCTCAAACATATGGCAGAGCGGCAAAAAGGAGACGAGAAGGTCGTTCTCGGTTATGGAGAAGCGCTCGATTGCCGCCTGGACATTGGAGAGGATGTTGCGATGGGTGAGCATTGCGCCCTTGGGTTCGCCGGTTGTGCCGGAGGTGTAGCAGATGGTCACCAGCTCATCAGGCGGTGCGGGGTGAAAGGTGTTGACCGAAGGCGAGTTCCTGCGCCAGCAGACACCGTTGTCCCGCAGGTCCGAAAGGGAAATAAACGGTTTGCCGTTGAACGTGCCCGGGAACTGGTCAAAGAAGGTGATGATGAGTTGCAATCCTTTCAGTTCCGGAAGGAGGGGATGGATGTTTTTTATCAGTTCCGGGCTTTCGATAAACAGGTGGCTGACCCGGGCGTCCTGGATGATATAGCCAACGGTGCCGGGTGGCAGTGTGTGATAGATGGGCACCACCACCGCGCCGATTTTGATTGTTGCCAGGTCAGCGATGACCCATTCCGGACGGTTATAGGAGTAGATGCCCACCGCCATACCGGGTTTGACACCCGCGGCAACAAGGCCATCAGCGGTCTCGTCAACAAGGCGGGACAACTGGCGATAGGTGATGGTCTGGAATTTGCCGTTAACTTTATGCATCAACGCCGGGCGGTCAGGAAAGCGCTGGCTGACTTCAAGGAATGCAGCATAGATATTGCCCTTCATAAAAGTAATGATGGTATAAGTTAAAATAAAGTCAAGGCGTGCCTGCCGGTGGGATAATTGACAGATAAAAGGAAGGTGTTTATACTGAAAAGGTGCGTCAGTTCCTGCGGGTGATTTTCGGTAATTTTACCTTAAAGTTATTTGCCCTGGTGTTTGCGCTGTTTCTCTGGACGGTGGCGGTGCTGGACCGCGCTTATGAGGTGCAGATTGTGGTGCCGGTGCGGGTGCTGGAGAAGGGTAATCCGGAAAGGGTGATTAGCGATATTGATTTCAGCAGCGTGGAGGTGACCCTGACCGGTCGGGGCAAGGAACTTTTGCGGTTGCCGCGGCAGGCGCTGGAGTTTCGACCGGTGGTGCCGGAGGGCAGGTTTGGCACGCGGCAGGTGCGGTTGAACCCGGCAGATTTAAAACTACCGGCTGGCGTGGCGGTGCGTTCAATTGAGCCGGAGGTGATTGAGGTGAAACTGGGTCCGGCAAGAACAAAGGAGGTGACCGTGGCGGTGCCGACCAGGGGGCAGGCACCAGCCGGGATGATGGTGGCGGATATTCAGGTGAAAAATACCGTTCAGTTGTTTGGTCCGGCAGATAGACTGGACGGGTATGATAAGGTTTTTACCGAGACGCTGGATTTGAGCACGGTGCGGAGCGGTGAGACCCGGCGATTGCGGGTGATGGTGCCGCAAGCCGGGGGATTTTCCTGTGTGCCGGAGTCGGTGGATGTGGTGGTGGTTCTGGAAAAGGAGGCGGCGCGGATATTTCTCGGGCTACCGGTGCAGGTGGTGGCGCCGCCAACATTTGATGTTCAGGTGTCACCATCTGAGGCGCAGGTGGCGGTTGCCGGTCCGGCAGAACGGATTGAGTCGCTGAAGCCAGCAGATATCAATGTCCAGGTAAAAATAGCCGGTTTACAGCCCGGGGAGTATCGGCTGGCAGCGGATGTCCTGTTGCCGGAAAGGTTCCGGCTGGTAAAGATTGAGCCACTACTGTTCGATGTGACCGTGAGATGAGTTTTATCTGCCTGGGGATTGAGACCTCCTGTGACGAGACCGCAGCCAGTGTGGTTAAGGATGGGGTACAGGTGCTTGCCAGTGTTGTGTCATCACAGCTGGTCCATTCGCTTTATGGCGGGGTGGTGCCGGAACTGGCAGCAAGGGCGCATATCCGGTTGATATTGCCCGTGGTTAAGGAGGCGCTGGACCGGGCAGGGGTTGACATATCCGAAATTGACCTGGTGGCGGTTACCTATGCGCCGGGGCTTTTGGGCGCACTGTTGGTAGGATTGCCCTTTGCCAAGGGGTTAAGTTATGGCTTGCAGGTGCCGTTTGTGGGCGTGCATCATCTTGAAGGACACATCTTCGCCCTGCGGCTGGAGTATCCAGATTTGGCGCCACCATTTTTAGGGGTGATTCTTTCCGGCGGTCATACCGAACTTTTGATTGTTAAAGACTGGTGCGACTATCAGGAACTGGGATCAACGGTGGATGACGCCTGTGGTGAGGCGTTTGATAAGGTGGCAAAGTTATTGGGGTTGCCCTATCCTGGTGGCAGGGAGATAGAAAACTTGGCACGAGAAGGCAGGCCGGTGATTGATTTACCGGTGCCGGACCCGGGTGGCTTGGATTTCAGTTTTTCCGGTTTGAAGACCGCGGTGCTTTATTATCTGCGCGACCATCCGGATGCGGTGAAGGCGGATGTTGCCGCATCTTTTCAAGTGGCGGCGGTGCGGTCGGTGATTAGAAGGGTGGCGCAGGCGGTGGAGCGGACTGGATTAAAAGTGGTTGGTGTTGCTGGCGGGGTTGCGGCGAACGGGTATTTAAGGGAAGAAATGGGACTTTTGGCAGAGCGGTTGGGTTTCCGGTTGCTTATCCCGCGGAAAGACTATTGCACCGACAATGCGGCGATGGTCGCCGCGGCGGGTTTTGAACTTTATCAGCGGTTCGGTGCGAGCGATTTTAACCTGCCGGCGCTTGCCCGCACACCAATTTGTTGCCCGGAGAGATTATGAACTGCGTCCTATATCTTGACCCGGAAGTTATTTTTCCGTAGAATGGCGGGCGATGATGAAGGTTTTTAATACCCTGACCAGAAGGAAAGAGGATTTTATTCCAATAGAGCCGGGCAGGGTGAAGATTTATACCTGCGGACCAACGGTGTACTGGTTTGCCCATGTGGGGAACTTTCGTGCCTATGTGTTTGCTGATACTCTGCGCCGGGTGTTTGAGTATCTCGGGTTGGAGGTGCGTCATGTAATGAATATCACTGATGTCGGGCACCTGACCACCGATGATGATCTGGGTGAGGATAAACTGGAGGCGGGCGCAAGAAGGGAAGGAAGGACGCCGGAGGAGATTGCCCGTTTCTATGAGACAGCATTTTTCCGGGATGCCGAGCGTCTGAATATCCTGAAACCAACGGTCGTCTGCCGGGCAACCGAACATATCCAGGATATGATAGAATTGATCAAACGAATTGAACAGAATGGTTTTACCTATAAGACCAGCGTGGGGTTGATCTTTGACACGAGTAAGTATCCAGATTACTGGCGACTGGGCAGATTGAATCTGGAAGAACAACGGGCAGGGGCAAGGGGGGAGGTTGACCCGGATAGGAGAAACCCGTCCGATTTTGCCCTCTGGATTACCAATCAGCCCAAACACCTGATGCAGTGGGATTCGCCCTGGGGCAGGGGGTTCCCGGGCTGGCATATTGAATGTTCCGCGATGTCCATGCGCTATCTGGGTGATGAGTTTGATATTCATACCGGCGGGATTGACCATATACCGGTGCATCACACCAATGAGCGGGCGCAGAACTTTGCCGCCACCGGTAAGGAGGTGGTGCATTACTGGATGCATAATGCATTTCTGCAGGTGGGCGATGCCCGGATGGGCAAGTCTGAGGGTAATATTGTGACTATATCGGAACTTATGGAACAGGGGTTTGAACCACTGGCATTCCGCTATCTCTGTCATACCGCTCATTACCGGATGCCACTTAATTTCACCACCGAGGCGCTGGTAGCAGCACAGAATGGTTTGCGCGGTCTGCGGGAAATGGGGCTGAACGCCCGAAACTGGTCGGCAGGTAAGGATAAGGGCTGGCTGGAGAAGATAAAGAGCGAATTTCGGGCAGCGATTATGGACGACCTGAATATGCCCCAGGCGCTGGCGGTGGTCTGGGAACTGGTTCGGGAAGGGAACCGGCGACAGGACCGTAATGCCTGGGATATGCTTTTAGACTTCGACCGGGTTTTAGGCTTGGGACTGGAAGCAGCGGAAGAGGCACCTTTAGCGGTGCGGAAACTGGCCGAGGAACGGGAGGCGGCAAGGCGGGCCAAAGACTGGACAAGGGCAGACCGGTTGCGGGAGGAGATTCTGAAACAGGGCTGGGTGGTTGAGGACACCCGTGATGGCTGGCGACTCAAACGTGCTTGACATAAAATATTTTTTGGTTATTATAGCAACAAGTGGGCCCTTAGCTCAGGTGGTAGAGCACTGTGCTGATAACGCAGGGGCCAGTGGTTCGAGTCCACTAGGGCCCATTTAAATTAAATTTTTATGAGCCGTCGGACCTTAATCATTGTTATTGTTATCGCGGCACTGGTTACGCTGATTACATCACTTTTAACCACCATTTTTATTATCGGCAATTTGCAAGGCAAGTGGGACGGGACGGGTGGAGGGGCGTTGGGGTATCTTACTATTCAGGGAACAATAGTTGATTCCCGCGAGATAGTCCGGCAGTTGCAGGCGCTGGAGAAAAATCCGCAGGTGAAGGGAATTTTGGTGCGGGTGGAAAGTCCGGGTGGCGGGGTAACCCCTGCTCATGAAATCTATTCGGAAATCAGGCGCATCCGGGATGCAGGCAAGCCAGTGGTGGTGTCAATGGGTACGGTGGCGGCATCAGGTGGTTATTATGTTTCTGCACCGGCTGATGTTATCGTCGCTAATCCCGGGACACTTACCGGTTCAATTGGGGCGAAAATGGACTTACCGATTGTCCGGGGTCTTCTCGATAAACTGGGTATGAAGGTGGAGGTGATAAAATCACGGGAGGCAAAGGACATCGGTTCGCCCTTCCGGGAGATGACCGAAACGGACCGGAAATTGTTACAGGGGGTGGTGAGCGATGTTTATGAGCAGTTTCTGGCGGTGGTGAGTCAGGAGCGGAAGATACCGCTGGACAGTCTGCGGACGATTGCCGATGGTCGAATTCTTACCGGCAGACAGGCAAAGGAGTTTGGTTTAGTCGATACCCTGGGCACGCTGGAAGATGCCAAGAGGATTCTGGCAGATTTGTGCGGAATTAAAGGAGAGCCGAGACTAATTAAAGCCCGCACCAGACTTCAGGTATGGATGCGCCGGATGTTTGACGAGGGACTGGCTGAATTTTTCGGTATAACCCGGTTTCCCCGGCTGCTTTACCGCTGGTTCTAAATTATTTCGCAGGGAAATGGGCGCCGCGAAAAGAAGGGAAGCGCTTTATCGCAGATGTGTAAAGTTAATCGGCGCGGACAGAATGAGAGCGATACTGTGCGAGGGACTTTGGTTAACTGCTGGAGGAGGCGTCGGGATTGGCGAATAAGCCGATGAGCGCTGCGCAGGTCTTTTTCCGCCTGTTTCAGGTCGGAGCTATTTTTTACCGCATCTAAGAGGCTGCGGGCTTCGTTAAGGTTTTTTTCTACCTCAGCAACAAGCTGGCTTTTTTCTGGTGGTAGCGGTGTCGCCTTTGCTTCCATAAGTCGGGCGGTGAGTTTGTTTATGGAGTTCGTTGAGCGTTCTGCCTGCCTTTTGAGGTCATCGAGAGAGATTTTTTTAGCACGGGGGCTTTTGCCGGTGATTACTAAAAAAATAACCCCGGCAACAACGATAATGCCAACCACTATCCAGATAATGACCCTTAGTTTCATTAATTAATCTCCCGGGGGGCTTACCTTAACCGGCAAGCCCCCCCTTCCCGGTTTTTGTTTACTCCCCTTTTTCTGCCTTACGCTTCAGTTTCTGAACCTCTGTGATTTTGTCCATTATCTCATCGCGCTTGGCACCAACCGCCTGCGGGTCAGTCAGTGTTTGTATCTCCTCAAGTCCGGTCTTCGCTTCCTGGAGGAGTTGCCGCGCCTGGTCTGCCGATGGACCACTGAGTCCGCTCAGTTCCGCATCCAGTTTTTCCACACGCTTGGTGATGTTTCTGACGAACTTGGGCACATCCTCTACTTCCATCACGCGTTTACCAAGTTTTGCTTCCTGGGACCTGGTGCGAATCACCCAGACGGCGACGATGATCACCACGATACCCAGGATTACATAGAGGACGATGCGGCCAGTTGAGACTTTTGCCATTGGTTCCTCCTTTTATGGTTTTGTGCTGGTTTTGCTACTGCGGTCGGCGGTTTCCAGCACCCGGCCACAGCAGCGCTTGTATTTCTTTCCCGACCCACACGGACAGGGGTCATTTCTGCCAACTTTTGGTATCTGGCGCCGGACCGGACTGGCGGCTGATTTCGGAGCGGTCTTTTTCTCGGGTTGTTCCCCCATTTCCGGTTTGTATGCCTGGACCGCGACCCTGGGGCCAGCGCTGAGCCGGTCAGCGCCACTTCTGGGGTCAACACGAAACAGAATCCTTAATGCGTTCTGATAAAATTCTCCCATTGTCTCACTGAACAGGCGAAACGATTCCTGTTTATATTCCACCAGTGGGTCTTTCTGCCCGTATGCCTGGAGACCGATGCCTTCACGCAGGATGTCCAGCTGGTGGAGGTGGTCGCGCCACGCTTCATCCAGGGTCGCCAGAAATACCCGTCGGCACCATTCCGGAAAGGCTTCGCCGAGCTCCTGCGCGAGTTGTTGATAGCGGGTGCGGGCAAGTTCGCGCAGATGTTTCTTTAACTCCTCCCGGCGTAACTGGGGGCGTTCATCCTCATCAAGCAAGAGGTCGGTGAGGAAGGTCTTGAGCAGTTCGGCTTTCAGCCCTTCCCAGTCCCATTCCTGCGGGTTGCGACCGCTGGCGAAGCGGTTGAGCAGTTGTTCCAGGAGACCTTCCAGGATTTCGTTGAAGACCGGGTTGAGGTCGGCTTCTTTCAGTATGGTGTCACGCAGACCATACACCACCTCGCGCTGGCGGTTCATCACATCATCATATTCCAGGAGGTGGCGCCGGATTTCGGCGTTGCGGATTTCCACCCGTCGCTGGGCGTTTTCGATAACCTTTGTGACCAGTCCGCTGCTTACCGACTCCTCTTCTTTGCCACCCCAGCGGTCCATCAATGCCGCCACCCGGTCACTGCCAAACAACCGCAACAGGTCGTCCTCAAATGAGACAAAAAAGCGGGATGAGCCAGGGTCACCCTGACGTCCGGAGCGGCCGCGCAGCTGGTCATCAATCCGGCGTGCCTCGTGGCGCTCGGTGCCGATGACATAGAGACCGCAGGGTACCTCTTCATAACACCGGCCGGGCCTTTCTTCCCAGTAGGCGCATTTGCCGTTCCCGGAAACGAGATAGCATTTCTCGCCCTTGACCACGCCTTTGCCCAGTTTGATATCGGTGCCTCGGCCCGCCATATTGGTGGCGATGGTTACCGCACCCGGCTCACCGGCACGGGCGATAATCTGGCTTTCCGCCTCGTGGTTTTTGGCGTTGAGGATGGAGTAGCGGATGCCGGTGGGGCGGAGCAGGCGGTCAAGTTCCTCGGATGCCTGGACCGAGGTGGTGCCGACCAGGATGGGGCGCCCGAGTTTGTGCCATTTGACAATCTCGTTGACCACCGCCTGATACTTTGCCCTTTTCGTGCGGAAGACAACATCCGGATAGTCAATCCGGCGCACCGGTTCGTTCGTCGGTATCTCCACCGCTTCCAGTTTATAAACATTGTAGAGTTCGCGGGCGATGGACATCGCGGTGCCGGACATCCCGGCAAGTTTCTCGTACATCCGGAAGTAGTTCTGGATGGTGATGGTGCCGAAGGTCTGGGTCTCTTCCCGCACCTGCACCTGTTCTTTTGCCTCCAGCGCCTCGTGCAGACCGTCGGAGAACCGGCGTCCGGGCATCAACCTGCCGGTAAACTCATCAACGATGACAACATTGCCATCCGGAGTAACAACATAGTCAACATCCTTTTCAAACAGGGCATAGGCTTTTAAGAGGGCGTGGATGTTTGCCAGCCGGTCGCTCTGTTCGGCATAACGGCGATAGGTTTCCTCTTTGCGCCGGGCGCGCTCCTCGGGTGAGAGGGTCGGGTCAACATCACATTTTGCCAGTTCGCTGGACAGGTCAGGCAGGATGAACAGGTTCGGGTTATTGGGTGCCAGGGCGGAGCGTCCCTTGTCGGTCAGGTCAACCGAGTGGTCGCGCTCATCAATGACAAAGAACAGTTCGGCATCAATCTCGTGCAGCCTTTTGTCCCGGCGCAGGATGGCTTCGGCATTTTCAATCAGGCGCATCACCCCTTCCTGCTGCCGCACCCGCATCAGGTTGCGGTTTTTCGGCGAGCCGCGCAGCGCCTGGAGAAACTTTATCCCCGCCTCGTTTGTTTTACCCTGACGCAGGAGCCGTTCACCCTCAGCGACAATCCGGTCAACCAGGCGGTCCTGCTCCCTAAAGAGCCGGCTCACCAGCGGTACCAGTTCCTGTAACTCCTTCTGTTTGGACACGCCGACCGGACCGGAGATGATTAATGGCGTGCGCGCCTCATCGACCAGAATGATGTCCACCTCATCAATGATGGCGTAGTAATGGCCGCGCTGGACCTTGTCCTCGTAGGTGAGCACCATATTGTCGCGCAGGTAGTCAAAGCCAAACTCGTTGTTGGTGCCGTAGGTGATGTCGCAGGCGTACTGCGGTCTTCTTTCCTCGGGTGTCATTCCGGACTGGATGTAACCCACGGTCAGACCGAGCGACTCGTAGATTGGTCCCATCCATTCCCGGTCCCGGCGTGCCAGGTAGTCGTTCACCGTAACCAGGTGGCAGCCCTTTTTCGTCAGGGCGTTCAGGTAAAGCGGCATCGTTGCCACCAGGGTTTTACCCTCGCCGGTCTTCATCTCCGCAACCTTGCCTTCGTGCAGGACGATGCCGCCGATAATCTGGACATCAAAGGGGACCATATCCCAGGTGATCTCCTGGTTGGTTACGGTCCAGCGTTTACCGACCAGGCGCCGGCACGCCTCTTTTACCAGGGCAAACGCCTCGGGCAGGATGTCATCCAGCGATTCACCATCCTTTACCCGCTGGATAAACTCCTCGGTCTTTTTTGGCAGGTCGGCATCGCTGAGGCTGTGATAGGTTTCATAAATGGCGTTAATTTCCTCAACCTTTTTGCGGAGACGGCGGACTTCCCGCTCGCTCTTCGTCGGGATTAACTTCCTCAGCGCTTGGAGCATTTATTTATTAATTTTAGCCAGATAATCGGGTTTGTAAAGGTTTGTCAACTTAATCGGCGCACCGCCCGTTCCATCTCTGCCCGCACCTCCTGGAACCCCTCCCGGCTGATGGCGGTTTTCAATGCCGGGATTGCGTCCGGGTCGCCGATTTCCGCCAGCGCCCGGGCAACCGCCTTGCGCACATCCCGGTCCGAGTCCGAAAGCGCGATACACAGTTCCTTCACCGCCTCCCGGGCGCGAATCTTGCCCAGGACCCGCACCACCTCAAGCCGGATGTCGGCGCGCAGGTCGCGCAACCGGGGCAAAAGGCAGGGGACCGCGGCACTGCCGGCAGCCGCCAGTGCGGACCACTCCTGCTTGGCGCAGAAAAACTCCAGCCTTTTTTCCGGGTCGGTCGGGACTGCGGACTGGGCGGTCAGCGCCTCAGCGGCTGCCTTGCGCACCGCCGCGTCCGGATCGCGCAGGGCGGTGACAAGCGCGGCGGTGGTCTGGGGTGTGGCAGAGAAGTTGAGTTTTAAGGCGATGGCGGCAAACTCCCGACCGTTGGGGTTGGTTTCATGAAGGATAAACTCTGCCAGCCGGGCACCAGCCTCAGGATAGGTTTTCTCGTTCAGGGCGCGGGCAGCGGCATCCCGCACTTCAAGGTCGCCGTCCCGCAGTGCGAAAATCAGCCTTTCCTGTGCCGCCTTTTTTATCTCCGCCGGCGTGTTTTCCGGCAGCCGGGCAAGCGCCCGGGCAGCCTGGACCCGCACCTCCATTTCCAGGTCATCGAGCGCGCGGATGAGCAGTTCCACCGCTTCCGCGGGCATAACCGGGAGGAGTTTTTCACCGGTCGCCTTCACCGCGGCAATCTTTAACTCGGCGGGTTCACTGGTGTTGCTCAATAGTTCGGCAAACCGCTCCTTTGCCCGCGGCGGCTCAATCTCTGCCAGCCGATAAAGCGCCTGCGCCTGAATGTTGTTCAGCCCTTCCTCAGCCAGCCGGGGCTCAATCAGCTCGCACAGTTCCCGGACATCGGTGGTGCTGTGCACCAGTTTTTCCAGTTCCTTTTCTGCCTGCCGGCATTCCGTCTCGGTGTCGCCCAGTTTTGCCCGGGCAAGGCAGAAGTTCAGCGCCTGTTCGGTGGTTTTCGGTTGCCAGCCCGCGCGCAACAGCGCCTTGTAGGCAAAAATCCTCTCCTCCGGTGTGCCGGAGTCCAGGCGGTCAACTATCGCCTGCACACCTGCGGCTGAACTCACCCGGGATAGGACATCGAGGCAGTGGTGATAAAGTTCATAGAGTTTTAACAACCGGCTGAGATGGCTGCGAAACTCGCTGTCGGTCTGGCGTAACTCCTCCTGTTCCTCCTTTTCCTTTCTGGCGATTTCCTCCTGGAGCCGGGTGAGCGCTGCGCTTGCCCTGCTGGACCGACTCAACTCATTAAGCTGCCGGCGCAGGCTCTGGAGTTCCTTTTCATAAGGTCCGATTCTCTGCCCCTGCACCGTTACCCGGATGCTGTTTACCACCCGGCCCACAGGTCCCAGACCGCTCTCCGCCTTTTCCCAGGTAAAGTCGGCATCCGCGGGCAGGGGTTTGAGTGTGGCGGGTGGTGCGGGTAAACGGGTCAGGACAGAAAATATAAAGTCGATGTCCTTTTCGTCACCGGTAACGGCGCAGGAGTTGATAAGTTCTTTAATTTCCTCAAATTCCGTCTCCAGCCGGCTGGTGAGGTCATTGAGCTTGTCTACAAGTTCGGGCCGATTCAACTCCACCGTCTCAAAGATGTGCCAGAGCGAGACCAGCCCGAGAATTTTTGCCTTCGGGTCCTTATTGCGGAACAGCCATTTCAGCATAGTAAATTAGATTAACAGGAAACAGAATCGGAATCAAGAGGAGAAACAAGGAGAAGCCGGGGCAGAGACGGTAGAGCTAAACCGCTGAGAGGGTGCGGTGCAAAAAAAGGGATAGAGAACGGGGTTAAAGCCATTTTTTCCTTCTGGATAACCACCGGTATTAACCCGAGCGGTAACCCGCGGCTGACCGTTCCGGCTATCTTTCCCACTGGCGCGAAAGCAGGATGGTATCCCGGTGAGACAGCAAATATCCCGGCTATGCCCGGGGCTGTCCCCCCGGTGGGAGGGGAAAATGGGCATGTTTCAGGATAAGGCGTTATAATTACGAAAGTTAACCACTAAAAGCGCTGTTCGAGCTGTATATTTTTATAACTACAGGGTTAGCCGAGAAATACCAGAATGGCGCCGGTGAAGGTTATGATGAGGGCGATGATTTTTCTTAAGGTGAGCGGTTCTTTGAGCAGGAGCGCGGCAAGGAGGAAGATGAAGATGCCGCTGGTTTGTCCCAGGGGTGCGGCGATTGCCACCCGGGTGAATTTCATTCCGCCAAGCCAGATGACCAGCGCCAGGTAGGTGCCGAGGATGGTGGCGCCGATGGTGTAGCCGACGCCTTTCAAGGAGAACAGGGAGGCGATGATTGTCCGCCGGGTTGGCAGGACGAGGGTGATGAGCGCCAGTCCGATGATACCGGCGATGAGCCGGACCTGGGTTGCCCACAGGAGCGGTGTGGTGGTGAGGATGGGTTTGATGATGATGACCCCGATGGCGGTGGCGAGGTTTGCCAGGATCCCGAGGATGATGCCGGTGATGAGCGATTTGCGGGTGAGGTGAGCCGGGAGTTTTATCCGGGTGGTGGCGAAAAGTCCGGCAAGGATGAGAAAGATGCCGGTGAGCTGGAGCGGGGTGAGGGTTTCTTTCAGGAAGATGATGGAGAGGATGATGATGAGCGGGCTGTACATATAGCCGACGATTGCCGAGAGGCTGGCGCCGATGCGGTTGAGGCTGATAAAGAACAGCGTGTCGCCCAGCGCCATTCCCAGAAGTCCGCTGCTGATGAAGCGGAGGTAATGGGTAAATGGTGCCGGATAGAGGATGTTTTCCCTGAATATGAGCATCGTCGGGATGAGGAGGAGGGCGGCGAGGGTGTTTTTAAAGAGGTTGAGGGCGAGGGGATGGACAGTTTCACCGCTCTTTTTGAAGAGGATGACCGCAAACGCCCAGAAAAACGCGGCAACGAGGGCAAGGGTCTGACCGGGGAAGGGAAAACCGGCAGGCATAGCCGATTTTATTGGGTGGTGCTGGAGTGTCAATCAGGGGGCAGGGGGATTCGGTTGTGGTTGACAATTTTTGGTTTTCTGGCAATCTATTTATTGTGAAAAGGTTAATTAATGAAAAGGAAGTCCGTTTTCTGGATATCAAGTACTGTGACCTGTGGGGCAGGTTGCGCCATGTGACCCTGCCGATTGAGCGGCTGACGGATGCGGTAACCCATGGTGTGGGGTTTGACAGTTCTTCGGTTGCGGGTTTCGGAAAGGTTGAGGGCAGTGACATGGTTCTCAAGCCGGACCTGGATTCGGTGTTTGTTGAGCCATTTGCCAGTGAGCCGACCGTTTCCTGTTTTGCCGGGATATACGAACCGGGCACGGGCCGGCGTTATGGTAGTGACCCGCGCTATATTTTAGCGAAGGCGATAGCCGCGGTGCAGGAGGCAACCGGGTGCGATGAGGTGATGTTTCTGACCGAGTTTGAGTTTTACCTTTTTAATTCCGCCGAGTTCTGGACCGATGAGTCCGGCGCGGTTTACCGGCTCCAGACCGAGGAGTTGCGCCATGACGACCAGAGCGGGGTGGCGCTGTTTAAGGGCAGTGCCTATCATGTGGCACCGCCTTTTGACCGGAGCAGTGAATTTCGTTCCCAGCTGGTGCGGCTTCTGGCGGGTTGCGGGATTGAGGTGAAGTATCATCATCATGAGGGCGGCCGGTTTGCCCAGGTGGAGGTGGAGCCGGTTTTTCTGCCGGCCGGGAAGGCGGGCGATGCGGTGATTTTGACCAAGTATCTGGTGCGGAATCTGGCGTTCCGGCATGGGAAGAGCGCCACCTTTATGCCCAAGCCGATATACAATGAGCCGGGTTCCGGGATGCATCTGCACCAGTATCTGGTTAAGGATGGGGTGTCGCTTTTTGGTGATGGCAGGGGGGTTGCCGGGCTGTCGAAGATGGCGTTGCATTATATCGGCGGGATAATTGAGCACATTCCGTCGCTCTGTGCCCTGACCAACGCCAGTACCAACTCCTATCGCCGGCTGGTACCGGGTTATGAGGCGCCAACCGAGGCGTTTTTCTCGGTTGCGAATCGGACCGCGGCGATTCGGATTCCGGGTTATATTCAGGATGTAAAAAAGATGGCGATAGAATTCCGGTTGCCGGATGCGACCGCCAACCCCTATCTGGCGCTGGCTGCGGTTTTGCTTGCCGGGCTCGATGGGATAAAAAGGCGAGTCGACCCGGGATTGCCTTTAGAGGGCAGGGGCGGGACCGCTCAGATGCGCTCGCGGAGTAAGCCGGTGCCAGCCTCGCTGGCTGAGGCGCTGGAGGAGTTGCGCCGGGACCACGACTATCTGGTTGCGCCCGGGGTTTTTACCGAGGAGACGATTGCGAAGTGGATTGAGTTGAAGGAACTGGAGATTGACGCGATTAACCGGCGGCCCCATCCCTGGGAATTTAATCTTTATTACGGTTGTTAAAAGGGAGGTAAATGTGGAGATAGTAAAGAGTGATAAGGCGCCAGCACCGGTCGGCCCTTACAGTCAGGCGGTGATTGCGGGTAATCTGGTGTTTACCTCCGGACAGATCGGGATTGACCCGGTGTCCGGTGAACTGGCGGCCGGGCTGGAGGAGCAGACCGAGCAGGTGTTCAAGAATTTGAGTGCGGTTCTCGCGGCTGCGGGTAGCGGGCTGGAACGGGTAATCAAGGCGACAGTTTTTATCACCGATATGGCGGACTTTCCCAGGGTGAATGCAATTTATGCCCGGTATTTTGGTACCGGTGCCGGCACTGCTAACGCATCCGGAGATTTGCCTGCCCGGTCCACGGTGGCGGTCCGTGCCCTGCCCAAGGGTGCGCTGGTTGAGATTGAGGTGATTGCGGAGCGGGGATAGCCGGGGGTTGAGAAAAATAGTGCCGGGATTAATCCTGTTTTTTGTTATTAATGCGTCCGCAGTCTGGGGCGAGGATGGTGTTTTAGCGGCAAGGGAGTTGTGCTATCTCCAGGATTACCACAGCGCCGGTGTCCGGGTGCAGGAGTTGATCGAACGGGATAACGGCGACCCGGCCGGGCTTTTCTGGCAGGCGTGTCTTTTACAGATGCTTATCTATGATTCGGGGAATGCCGGGCTGCTGGACTCTTTTTATCGGACGAGCGAGCGGGTGGTGGAGTTGTGCCGGCAGCGGTTAAAGAAGCAACCGGATGATGCCCGGGCGTACCTTTACTGGGGGTTGACCGAACTTAACCGGGCAAACTGCCTATCCTGGCAGAATCGGAAATTCAATGCGTTTATGACGATGCTAAAGGTGCCCGGGATATTGAACCGGGCGCTGGCGATTGATCCGGAACTTTATGATGCCCGATTCGGGCTGGGGGTTATTGAGTATTTCAAGGCGAGCGCGGACCGGTACTGTTTCGGGCTGGGTTTGATTGGTTCCCGGGAGAGGGCTTATCGGCTGGTGGAGTCAGCCAGGCAGCGGGGTGAACTTTTGCAGCCGATGGCAGAATTTTTGCTCGGTTTTATGATGAAGGAGGACCGGCGTTTCCGTGAAGGACAGGCGTGCTGTCAGCGGCTGCTGGCGCGTTATCCGGGTAATCGGGCAGCGCGGCGGCTGCTGCGGGACATCTATCTGGATATGGGAAATTACCAGGAGGTGGTGAAACTGGGACGGGCGCTGGATGAAGATATCCGCCGGGCGTTTCCGAATAATCGTTACGGACGGGCAGAGAACTGGTTGAAGATGGCTTATGCCTGGCAGGGTCTGGGTGAGGCGGACAGTGTGCGGGTTTACTGCCAGCGGATTGTGAACTGGGAAAGGTATCAGGATTCGGTGCCGTGGTTGCGGAATTATGTCCGGGAGGCAAAGGGGTTATTGCGCCAGCCGTTACAGTGTCGCGGGTAAATGTGTGATGCCGGGTCGGACAGTTGTTGTGGGAATCGGGAATCGGCTGCGGGGTGATGATGGGGTGGGTGTGGTGATTGCGGAACGGTTGCGGGAGGATAAAAGGGTTGATGGGCAAATGGTGCTGGTGTTTGAGGCGGGAACAGTGCCGGAGAATTATCTTGTGCCGATAATTCAGGAGATGCCCCGGCAGGTGATTTTGATTGATGCCTGCGATTTTGGCGGCGCGCCGGGTGAGTTTCGGCTTTTTTCCAGAGACGAGCTGGCGCATTTGCAGTTAAAGGGATTTTCCACCCATACCCTGCCTTTGAATATGCTCGCGGAGATGCTCGGTCAGGAGACATCAAGTCCGGTCTGGTTGCTCGGGGTGCAACCGGCACAGACAGCACCGGGTGCGGCGCTGTCACCGCCGGTGAGTGCGGCAGTCCCCGGGATTATTGACTTTCTCCTGTCGCGGCTGGCGGACCTTTAACCGGTGCTGTTGACCAGGGATTCCCGGCGATAACCCAGGGTATAAAGTTTTTTCACATCCCGGCGATTGATCGCATTGCGGGTGTCAAGGATGAGTTTGCTCTCTTTAAGGATGAGGTCGTAGTCAAAGCAGGAATGGTCGGTGAGGATGATGACACAGTCCGCCTGGCGCAGGACCTGCGGGGTCAGGGGTTTTGCCCGGAACTTCCTGCCGGCGACCTCTATCTCCGGGACATAGGGGTCAACATAGTTGAGCGCTTTTACCCGGTTGTGGAGGAGTTCCATTACCTTGATTGCCGGGGAGTGGCGGGTGTCGTTGACATTGCGTTTGAATGCGGCGCCGATGATTAACAGCCGGGCCTTTTTTGCCGGGACGCCGTTGACCCCCAGGATTTCAAACAGGCGGTCAACGACAAAGAAGGGCATCGCCTCGTTGGTTTCGGCAGCCAGTTCAATAAAATTGGAGTGGAAGTCAAACTCCCGTGCCTTCCAGGCAAGGTAATAGGGGTCAATCAAAATGCAGTGGCCACCGATGCCCGGACCGGGATAGAAGGGCATAAAACCGAACGGTTTGCTGGCAGCAGCGCTGATCACCTCCCAGATGTCAATGCCACCCATCCGGTCACACATCCGGGCAAGTTCGTTGACCAGGGCGATGTTGACGGAACGGAAGATGTTTTCCAGCAGTTTGGACATCTCCGCAACCCGGGGCGATGAGACCGGCACAACCCGGTCAACAAACTGGGAGTAGAACAATGCGGAGAGGTCGGTGCATTTTTTTGTTACACCACCGATTACGACCGGTGTGGTGCGAATGGTCCAGACCTTGTTGCCCGGGTCAATCCTTTCCGGTGCAAAGGAAAGGTAGAACTCTTTGCCAACCCGCAGGCCGGTTTTGGTGAGGATGGGGAGCAGGACTTTCTCGGTTGTCTCAGGATAGGTGGTGCTGCGCAGGATAATCAGTTGTCCGGGGTGGAGGTAACGGGCGATTTGCTCGCCGGCGTTGACGATATAGGAGATGTCCGGGTCTTTGGTTGCGGTAAATGGGGTCGGGACGCAGATGTTGATGATGTCGGCAGTGCGGCAGTGGGCGTAGGAAGTGGTGGCGTGAAATTTTCCGGTCTGGAGGACTTCTTTTATCTCTTCGGATTGGACATCACTGATAAAGGTTTCGCCCTGATTTGCCAGGTCGACTTTCTTGCGGTCAACATCGATACCGACGGTGTCGTAGCCGGCACGGGCAATTTCAATTGCCAGGGGCAGTCCGACATAGCCGATGCCGATGACGGCAACTTTTGCCTTTTTATTACAGATATTTTCGGCGAGTTTTTTTGCGTTGTCCTTTGCCATTTTCTCTCCTTCCATAATTTAATATTCTAACTTAAAAAATCGCCCGGTCAAAGGTGCGGTACTGGACCGCCTCGGTGAGATGACTGGGCTGGATTGTTTCTGCACCTTCCAGGTCCGCAATGGTGCGGGCGACTTTCAGGACCCGATGATAGGCACGGGTGGAAAGCCCGAGTCTTTCAATCGCGGCGCGGAGGATTTCTTCGCCCTGCGGGGTGACAGAGCAGAATCTTTTGATCAGTGAGGGCGTCATCTGGGAGTTGGCGTAGATTTTGCGCCGGAGGTTGAGGGAGGAGAAGCGCTGCAGTTGGAGTTTTCTTGCCTGGTTGACCCGCGCCCGGATTACCGCCGATTCTTCAGCCGGGCGCCGGGTGGTTATTTCGGAGTATTTTAACGCCGGGACTTCAATATGAATGTCAATCCGGTCGAGGAGGGGACCGGAGATGCGGTTGCGGTAGCGTCGAATTTTGGTCGGGGTGCAGGAGCAGACGTGCCGGGGGTCACCGTAGAAGCCGCAGGGGCAGGGGTTCATCGCACAGACCAGCATAAACCGGGCGGGAAAGGTGAGGGTGGAGCGGGCACGACCGAGGGTTACTTCGCCGTCTTCCAGTGGCTGGCGCAGTGCTTCCAGGACATCGCGGCGAAATTCGGGTAGTTCATCAAGAAAGAGGACACCATTGTGGGCAAGGGACACCTCACCGGGACGGGGGATAGCACCACCGCCAATCATACCGGATTCCGAGATGTTGTGATGGGGGTTCCGGAAGGGGCGGATGGCAATGATGGGCGTGCCGGTGGGCAGGGTACCGGCAACAGAATGAATCTTTGTTGCCTCGAGCGCCTCTTCCAGTGTCATCGCTGGCAGGATGGTGGGCAGGCGCCGGGCAAGCATCGTCTTGCCACTGCCCGGCGGTCCAAGCATCAGGACATTGTGCCCGCCGGCGCAGGCGATTTCCAGCGCCCGTCTGGCATGGGCATGACCGTGGACTTCGGCGAAGTCGAGCTCCGGGACCGCGGCACGGGAGAAGAGGGTATTGACATCGGTTCGGAGCGGGGTGATTTCTTCGCAACCTTTAAGAAAGTTGAGCGTTTGAATGAGCGATGTTACCGGATAGACATTGATGTCCGGCACCAGTGCCGCTTCCAGGGCATTTGGCTCCGGCACGAGCATTCCCCGGATGTCTTGCTGGCGCAGCGCCATTGCCATCGCCACCGTGCCCCGGACCGGACGCACCGCGCCGTCCAGGGACAGTTCGCCCAGAAAGACATAGCCGTCGAGTGCTGCCGGTGAGATGACTCCGGTAGCAGCAAGCACACCCAGGGCGATGGGCAGGTCAAATGCCGGTCCCTCTTTTTTGATGTCCGCGGGTGCGAGGTTGACGGTAATCCGGCGATTAGGGAAGGAAAGCCCGGAGTTTTTTATCGCCGCCTGCACCCGATGCTGGGATTCCTTTATCGCGGTGTCGGGCAGTCCGACGATGTTGAACGCCGGAAGTCCGGGCGCGACATCGGTCTCCACCGAGACAAGAAAGCCGTCAACGCCCAGGACAGCACTGGAAAGGAGTTTGGCGAGCATCAGAACGCTCCGATGAGGTGGTCGATATCTACCCCGGCAGAGGAGAAAAAAATGCTGAGGACATCAAAGCGCACCGGCCGGTCTTCGTAGTTATGGGCGATGAGGTATTCCTGGGCAAGGCGGTGGAGTTTTTTCTGTTTAACGGTCGTTACCGCGGATGCCGGTGTGCCGAAGGCAGCGGAGGCGCGGCTTTTTACCTCAACAAATACAATTGTGTCACCATCTTGACAGACGATGTCAATTTCGCCCAGATGGGAGCGGTAGTTGGTCTTGAGAATTTTATACCCTTTTTCAGCAAGAAAGCGCCGGGCAAGGCGTTCGCCATCTTTACCAAGCAGCGCCCGGTGGTTGGAGTTCTGCGGTCTGGGGTCCATAGACTATTGCGGGAAGATGGTTCTCTGCCGGGGCAGTAACTGAAAGGAATGGCGATGAATTGGTGCTGGGCCGAGGCGGAGCAGGGCGCGGCGATGCTCGCTGGTTCCATAGCCTTTGTGTCTTGCCAGCCCGTAGCCCGGGAAGCGGTGGTCCATCTTTTCCATCAGGTGGTCACGGTACACCTTGGCGATAATTGAGGCGCTGGCGATGGAGATGCTCTGCTGGTCGCCGCGGATGACACCTTCGCCGGGAAATGGGAGTTGGGGAATGCGCCAGCCATCAGCCAGGACAAAGATGTTTTTGCGGGCGAGGTGCGGCTGGAACCGGGCACAGGCTTTTAATACCGCCTGACGCATCGCATAGAAGGTGGCGTTGCGGATGTTGTAGCGGTCAATAAAGCGGTGTCCAGCCGCGGCAACCGCCCAGGCGAGCGCCCGCTGTTTTATCTGCTTAGCCAGTTCTTCCCTTTTTTTATGGGTGAGGAGTTTGGAGTCGCAAACTCCCGGGATTTCGGTGTGCTGCGGTAAAATGACCGCTGCTGCGACCACCGGTCCGGCAAGCGCACCCCGGCCTACTTCATCTACACCGCAGATGAAGAGGTTATTGCGCCACAGGTTCCGGTCGAGATTGTTCACCGGGCTGGAGTTCTTTGAGTGCTGCTTCACGACCGGTCTTTTCCCGGAGGTAATAGAGTTTTGCCCGGCGGACCTTACTTTTGCGGCGGATGTCAATCTTGGCGATAACCGGCGCGTTCACCGGAAAGATGCGTTCAATCCCGATTCCCCGGCTTACCCGGCGGACGGTAAAGGTTTTACCGGCACCGCGACCGCGCACCGCAATTACTGTGCCGCGGAATATCTGGATGCGCTCTTTGTCGCCTTCTTTTATGCGGATGTGGACATCGACGAGGTCGCCCGGTTCCGGCACAATAATCGCCGGCGTTTCCTTTGCCACTTCCGTCTTTTTCTCACTTTTCGTTTTGCGAGCCACTGATTTCCTCCTTTCCCAGGGTTTTTTCGAGAAACTCACGGTCTGATGGTGTCAGGTTTGCCTTTGCGAGGAGGTCAGGTCGGCGCCGGGCAGTAGCGAGCAGTGCCTGCTGGCGGCGCCAGGTTGCAACCGCAGCGTGGTTGCCCGAGAGCAGAACCTCGGGAACGGTAGCACCGCGGAATTCCCGGGGACGGGTGTAGACCGGCGCGTCCAGCAGTCCTTGAGCAAATGAATCGGTAGCGACCGAATCTTCATCGCCGACCGCGCCGGGGAGAAGCCGGGCGATGGCTTCAACAATCACCACCGCCGCCGCTTCTCCACCGGCGAGGACATAGTCGCCGATTGACACCTCTTCGTCAATCAGCATTGCCCTGACGCGTTCGTCTACGCCTTTATAACGACCGCAGATGAGGATAAGATGGGGCAGTTGTTTGAACCGGTGCGCCATTTCCTGGTTAAACCTCTCGCCCTGGGGGGAGAGGAGAATCACCCGCGCGCTCGGGGTGCGGACGCTCTCCACCGCCAGAAAGATTGGCTCGGGCTTCATTACCATTCCGGCGCCACCGCCGAATGGATAGTCATCCACCGTGCGGTGGGCATCGGTGGTAAAATCCCGTGGGTTAACCAGGTTTATCTTTAGGAGTCCTTTCTCCCGGGCAACCCGCGTCGGTCCACAGTCAAATGGACCGTTAAAGAACTCCGGAAATATAGTAATGATATGGACCTGCACCGGTAAACTCACCACCTCATCTGGTGCCTTATCGGCACCACTGTCCGCTTATCCTCAAGAAAAAACAGGGTGGCGGGCTACTCTAAGATTTCCAGTTGTGCCCGCTTACCCTGTTTCATCGCTGCGGCAGAAATAATCGCCCGGATTGACTTGGCGGTGCGACCCTCTTTGCCGATGACCTTACCGAGGTCGCCCTGACCAACGCGCAGTTCGTAAATCAGCGTCTTTTCTCCGGCGATTTCCTTGACCTCAACACGGTCGGGATGATCCACGAGGGATTTCGCGATGTATTCGATGAGCTCCTTCAGGTTCATACTACCTCCTTGGTTAGTTTGTAGTGTCTGCAGAGCCAATCTGGTCCGGCACGCCCGTAGTTCCGCCCTCTTCCGGAACAGCGGTAGCCTGGACCATCTTCCGATAACGACTTATTAATTTCTCCACGGTGTTAGAGGGTTGGGCTCCTTTTGACAGCCAGTAGTCCACCCGTTCAATGTTAAGCTGAAGTATTTTACGCCGTGGGTCGTAATGACCGAGCGCTTCCAGATACTCGCTGTCACGCGCCCGACGCGAGTCAATAGCCACGACTCGGTAGGCTGGTTTATTACGAGCACCCATTCGTGTAAGTCTGATTCTGACCAAGTTAAAACTCCTTTTTATAAATTAATCAAAAATAACCCTGATGTCAACTATGGCATTGATGTGTTAAAACAGTCCGATACCCCGCCCCTTCAGCGTCGGCTGCTGGTTACGGGCAACAGGAGGACGCGCTGGAGGTAGGAGTGTCCGGGGCCCTCGGCGCGGAAGAGATACACACCCGGTCCAATTCCCCGGGGGCGCTGCCAGTTTAGCACCGGTGAGGGGGTTTTCGGCAGGGGTATGCGGCAGATAAGCCTGCCAGTCGGGTTATAGAGCGTGAGCCGAGTTGTGCCTGGGGGTAAGATGATGCGGACCGAACTGGTAATGGCAGAGGGCAGGATAAGGATTTGCGGTGCGGATGGGCGCTGGCTGGTTTCTGCTATGCCCAGGACATTTTTCCCGGCGAGGCTGTGCCCGGACACGCCAAGGAATACAGTGCTGCGGTGCCAGGGGTGGCGATGGAGAAATGTGATGGAGCGTCCGGTGATACCCACTGTGTCCCGGTCCCAGAACAGGCCGTTATTGGTGGTATAGAAGACACCCTGGGTGTCGGTGCCGACCCAGAACCGGTTCGGGTTAATGGTGTCCGGCAGGATACAGGTGGCGCCGGGCAGTCCGAGGTTGTCCCAGGTCAGTCCCTGATTTTCAGTTTTGAAAACACCCGCCGGGGTGGTGCAGAACCAGGTTGCTGGTTGGTTGGGCATCGGTTTCAGGTCGGTTATCGGCGTGGCGGTGATGCCGGAGTTGAGGCTGGTCCAGTTTCTGCCCCGGTCAGTGGAGCGGAAGAGCGCCGGGCTGTTACCGGATTTACCATAGGCATACAGCGTCTCCATACCGGTGGTGAAAATCATCCCATAGCAGGTACCTTCATCCCGGAGGAGCAGAGGTTGCCAGGTCTGACCCCGGTCGCTGGAGCGTAGAATCGCGAATTTTAACGGTCCAGTAGCCGAGTCGCCTTTGCCACCCCAGACAAAGAGGGTGTCCGGTCCGGTCGGGTGGTAGGCGATGCCCAGTGGCTGGAAATGCTCAGTAATTGGATGAGTTTCCCAGGAGTCACCGGCATCGATGGTCAGGTGGAGATAAGAGTGGTAGAGGGTTACCAGCGCCATTGTGTCCGGATGCCGGGGGTTGACCGCAATTGCCCTTGCCCAGCCCGAGCCCGGAAATAGTTTTCCCCAGCGTTGCCAGTTAACACCCGCATTAATCGAGCGCATCGCACCATATCCCTCAACAAAGGCAAAGATGGTGTCCGGGGTGAGCTGCTGGAAGTTGATGATGTTGAGGTTTTTCAGGTTGGCGGTGCGGTGGTTCCAGGTGGAGCCGCCGTTGGTGGTGTGAAATACGCCATAGGCGTTGCCGGCATAAAGTTCGAGCGGTGCCTGGGGGTTGATGGCAAGGAAGCGGGTGTCGGTGCCAAAGAATGTGGTTGTGTCCGTCTGCCAGGTCCAGCCCTGATTGGTGGAGCGGTAGAGCAGGTTTTCGCCGCCGGCATAGGCGTAATAGGGTGTTACCGGCGCAAAGGCAACCGAGAACACCGGTGCGCTGAGCCGGCGGGTCCAGGAGTTACCCAGGTCGGTGGAGTAATAAATCCCGCTATCGGTGGCGCAGAGGAGGTAGTCGCCCTGGGTCGGGTTGATGGCGCAGCCGTAAACACAGGTTCCGGTGATACCGGTGGCGATGTCCTGCCAGGAGTTGCCATAGTCGGTGGTGAGAAACAGCCGGCCGCGGTTTGCCAGCGTGCCACCGATGATGGCGGTGCCGGGTGCGTCCGGTTTCACCGCCAGCGCCCGGACAAGACCAGCGAAGGCAGATGCGACCGGCCGGACCTGCCAGATGATGCCTCCATTATCGCTGTAATAGAGGGCGATGGTGGTGGAGTCGGGATGGTAAATCTCACCGCCCGCCCAGAGTTCGTCCGGGTTCTCCGGGTTGACGAATAGTTGTTGAATCCAGACATTGCCCGGGATTGTGCCGGCAACCTGCCAGGTGGCACCGGAGTTGGTGCTTTTGTAAACCCGGCTGGTTTTGCCCGCAGCGTAGATGATGCGGGTCTGAACCGGGTTAACCGCCAGTGCGGTGATGATGTCCGGAATGGTCTCGGCTGTCCAGGTGGTGCCGGTGTTGGTGGTGCGCAGGATAAGAGCAGGAAACCTGCCGACCGCAATAAACAGTTCGTCCGGGTAGCCCGGCACACCCGCCATTGCGTTTATCCGGGCGCCGTTCGGCCCGAGTTGCTGCCAGCCCAGTTGTGCCGGCGCCGAACCGGTAACGATAAGGAAGAGAAAGATACCGGTTAAAAATCTTTTCATTTCTTGCCTCCTGTATCAACATCCTGATTTAGTGTTAGATTTAACGCCACCCTTTCACTCAGGCGTTCCAGTTCCCGTGCCGCCTCCTGATAACGGTTGTGGGCGTTGGTCAGATGGGTGCCGACGGTTTCAAATTTTTCCCGGAAACGCCCGATTTCGCCCTGGAGGCGGCTGATGTGGTCAAGGATTTCCCGTGCCCGGCGATCAATCTCCAGCCCGCGCAGGCCCAGGACAATTGCCTGGAGATAGGCGTAGATTGTGCCGGGTGAGACCGGGATCACCCGGCGGGCAAGCGCATAGTCAAGCACGCTTTCCTTTTCCTCACCGGGACTGGCAGTGATTATTTCGTAGTAGACATTCTCCGCCGGGATGTACATCAGGGCAAAGTCAAATGTCCCTTCATCGGGCAGGATGTATTTACTGGCGATCGTATCAATGTGTTTTTTCACATCGTTGACAAACTGCTTCCGACTGGCACGCCGGGTGGCGTCATCGGTGGCAGCCAGCAGGCGCTGGAAGTTCTCCAGGGGAAATTTGGCGTCAATTGGCACCAGGCGACCGCCTAGCCGCACGACCGCATCCACCTTGGCCCCGGTGCGGAAGACGAACTGCAACTGGTAGTTGTTCGGCACCATCTCCTGCAGGATGTTACCGAGGAAAAACTCGCCCAGTCCGCCGCGCGGTTTTGGTGCCCGCAGGATTTCCTGCAAACTGGCGATATTCTTCCCTACCTCATAAATCTGCTGCGATGCCTGCGTCAGTTCGCCCAGCGAACGGGACACATCGCTCACCACCCGCATGGTGTTGTCAATACGGGTGTTGAGTTGACCGGTGTTTTGCGCCAGGAGCTGGGTGAGTTCGGCAAGGCGCTGGTTGAGCAACTGGGTGTTGCTGTCCAGTTTCTGCTGCTGTTCCTGACGCAGACTTTCCAGTTGCTGAAAGATGAGCGCGGTTTCGCCCCCGCCGGGCTTTTTCAGCCGGTTGACGATGATTGTTAAAATGAGCACGGCGCTTACGAGGGTAACAAAACCCACAACGGCAATAATTACTACCCCGATAGGCATAATTCAGGATAAGCTAATTAAGACCAAGGTCAAGGAGAACCCGTCCGGTTACGGCAGCGGATTTTCTTCTGATTGGTGATTTTTGACATTGACGGTTTGCAAGTGTAAACTCATCTGTTTAAATAACAGGAGGTTATATGCGAGTTGCAGCCCTCTTACTTTTATTAGTCGCCGTTTCTCCTGTCTACCATTCCGGAGTATTAGCAAGCGGTTACCGGTTTGATGGTGAGGAGTATCTGATTGATCCCGGTATTACCTACTCTTTTATTCCGGATTATCAATGGTCCCCGGCGGTGGGGTTTGATGGGACAAACTATCTTGTGGTGTGGCAGGACCATCGTAACGGTTACTGGGATATATACGGGGCCAGGGTTACTGGTGAAGGACAGGTTCTTGACCCGGGTGGGATTCTTATCTGTGGTGCACCGGGCGACCAGATATACCCGGCGGTGGGATTTGATGGGACAAACTATCTTGTGGTGTGGCAGGATTACCGGAGCGGAACCAGATATGATATTTATGCTGTCCGGGTGAGTCCGGGTGGTGCAGTGCTGGACCCAGCGGGTGTTCGTATTGCCCAGCTGGCGGATGGGAGGAGTTCGCCGGCGGTAGGGTTTGACGGAGTGAACTATCTTGTTTTATGGTCAGAGTGGCAGGGTGCGAGCGGTTATAACATAATGGCGAGGAGGGTGGCACCGTCAGGGGTTGTTGTCGATTCAGTTGCACTCACCATCTGTTCCGCGGTTCGGGGACAGGGTGCCCCGGCGGTGGGTTTTGATGGAACAAATTACCTGGTGGTCTGGGAGGATTGTCGGCAGGATACCCTTTTTCCGGACATCTATGGTGCGCGGGTTAGTCCGGGCGGCACGGTGCTGGATTCAGCCGGGTTTCCCATCGCCACCGCCCGCTATCATCAGTTAACACCGGGTGTCGCCTTTGACGGCAGCAACTATTTTGTTGTCTGGGTGGACCGGCGGCGCACCGATACGGTCCCGGACATCTACGGTGCGCGGGTGACAACCGCGGGTGTGGTCCTTGATACGAACGGCATCCAGATTACCCGGGAAAGCGCGCGCTATTATCAGTCCAGCCCGGGTGTCGCCTTTGACGGCAGCAACTATTTTGTTGTCTGGGATGATGCCCGCAACGGACACTGGGATATCTACGGTTCCCGGGTAAGTCCATCAGGTAGCGTCCTTGAGCCCAACGGCATCAGGATTTCTTCGGCACCGGAAAACCAGAATTCACCCGCGCTGGGCTTTGATGGGACGAATTTTTTCATCGTCTGGACCGATTATCGCAATCGCATCTCTGACATCTACGGTGCGCGGGTGACAACCGCGGGTGTGGTCCTTGATACCCTGGGTCGGGCGATTTCGGTTTACGCCAATACCCAGAAAGAGCCGGCGGTGGGTTTTGATGGTGTCAACTATCTGGTGGTCTGGAGCGACAATCGTGGTGGCGATGAAGACATCTACGGTGCACGGGTGAGCCAGTCCGGTGTTGTCCTGGACACGGAGGCGATTGCAATTGTCCGGGCACCCGGGGCACAGACCAATCCCGCGATTGGCTTTGACGGCACAAATTACCTGGTGGTCTGGGAGGACCGGCAGCAGGATACGCTTTATAGTGACATCTACGGAATTCGGGTAAGCCCGGCAGGAATGGTTTTGGACTCCAGCCCCTGGCCAATTACCACTGTCCGCTATGCTCAGTCAAATCCGGTGGTGGGTTTTGACGGCGATAACTATTTTGTTTTCTGGGATGACGGTCGGAATCGCAATCAGGACATCTATGGCGCCCGGGTGCGTCCGAGCGGCGAGGTGATTGATACCGCGGGGATAGTAATTATCTCCGGCGCCGGGGACCAGGTGCAGCCCGCGGTGGCATACGATGGCACAAATTATTTTGTCGTGTGGGACGATTATCGTACCGGCAGCAAGCACGAGGTTTACGGTGCCCGGGTGACACCGGCAGGTGCGGTGGTGGATTCGGGCGGGATATTGATTATCAGCGCGCCGGGGAATCAGAGATTTCCAGTGGTGGATTTTGATGGGGTAAATTACCTGGTTGTCTGGCAGGATGCTCGAAATCTCCAGGATAACATCTATGGCGCTCGGGTCCAGACCACTGGTGTGGTCCTTGACACCTGGGGAATACCGCTCTCCGGTTATGAGGGCGGGCAATGTTTGCCGGTGGTCGCCTTTGATGGAACAACTCATCTGGTCGTGTGGCGTTATGGCAGTAGCAGTTACGACCTCTGGGTGGCGTGGGTTACCAGGTCAGGAGATGTTCAGGAGAGGAGGATGCTGGTTGGCGGAGAAGGTGAGCAGGATGCCCCGGCGCTGGCGGTCGCTCGCAATGGTCAGGTATTTCTTGTTTACCAGGGCTGGACCGACACCTTTGCTGGTCGGGGATACCGAACGAGACGCATTTGGGGAAAGATGGATATTATGACCGGGCAGGAGGAGAAGGGGGCGTTGTCCTGGTGGTGTTTATCCGGAAACGGCACGGTCATTACCCGGAATGTTTTGATGGTGCCCGGGGCATGGGGCAGGAAGGGGATGGAGCCGGTGCTGGTGGATATTTCCGGAAAGAAGGTAATGGATTTAACGCCTGGTGCCAATGATATCAGCCAGCTTGCAGCCGGGGTGTATTTTGTTACCGCACCTGGCGGTGATTTCAATGGCGGCGCCGGGATGAAATCAGCACCCGGGCGTGGACATTTGGTCGGGAGGGTTGTGATTGTCAGATAGGTCCCTGATCGTCTCGCCCTGGAGTGGTCCACTCACCAGGCCCGGGATCGAAAAATTGCCGGGGATTTTATCAGTTAGAGCCAGAGCGGCTGAATTTTTCACGCTATCGGTTGCCGATTTTACCGGCATTAGCGCTGTAAGTTGCGGTTTGGACAACAGTAAGGAAAATGGCTTTAACCCGGTTTTTGTTTTTCCGGGGCATGCCCGGGGCTAGCCCCGGGGTTATTACCGGGCTCGGTCGGTTTTTCTTCTGCCGGTTCAATATGGACAACGATGCTGGTGACATCGGGGTTGGTCTGCCGGACCTGTTTTTCCACCTGGGTGGCGATGTTATGACCTGCGCTGACCGAGATGTCGGGGTCAACCTGGATGTGGATGTCCATCTCAATCTTTTTTCCGGCACCAGCGGTGCGGGCGCGAAAGGCGTGATAACTTATTACCCCGGGAATGGCGGAGATTGTGTCGTGGAGCTGGTTGATGGCGGCGGCATCCGGTGCCCGGTCCGAGAGTTTGTGCACGCAGTCGCGGATGATGCGGATGCCGACATAGACAAGAAATGCTGCCAGGAGGACCGCGGTGAGGTGGTCAAGGAATGACCAGCGTTCACCACCGATGAGCGCACCGGCGATGCCGAGCGCCGCCGCGATTGAGGAGAAGGCGTCGGTGCGGTGGTGCCAGGCATTGGCGATAATCGCCTGGTTGTGGTAGCGTTTGCCCACCGCCCGGGTGAGCCAGTAGAGGAGTTCTTTCAGGACGATTGAGGCAAGGGCAATGTAAAATGGTAGCCAGTTGCGGATGCCGTCGTGTTTATGGCTGAGGGTGATAATGGCGCTGATGGCGATGTAGAGCGCGGCAAGCAGGAGGAGGATACCCACAAACAAGGCGATGATGCTTTCGTAGCGAAAGTGGCCGTAGTGGTGGTCAGCGTCCGGTGGCCGTTTTGCCGAGGTAATCCCCCAGAGGACCGGGATGTCGCTGGCAAGGTCAGAGATGCTGTGCAGACCATCAGCGATAATCGCGGTTGAGTTGCTGAAGAAACCGGCAGCGATTTTGCCCAGACCAAGGAGGATGTTGATGACCATTCCCAGAACGGTTACCCGGCGTTCAGCAGCGATTTGCGTCCGGGTGGTTTCCCGAGGTGATGATTCATAGTGCCCGTCGGCACTGCCGGTGGCGTGGTGGCTGGACATCGGTGTTATTATCATTTTTCTATCCGGTGAAGTCAAGAGGGACAGCGCTTGCCCGGCGGGAGATTTGCGGTTAGTATTAAAGGTGGTGTTGATGTGTGGTAGTGCGGACAGACGCGGCCCGGATTTGCGGCGAATGTTAAAGGACCTGCAGCGGGCGGTTCTCTTTAACGACCTCCTGGCGGTTCTTTTTTTCTTCGGCGGGCTGTTTGCGGTGGCGGCGCTGCTGTGCGGGTGGTTTTTTGTTAGCGGGTGGTTTGTGCTTTTGGCTTTTGTGCCGGTGGGCTACTGGGCGTGGCGCTGGCTGGGAAGGTTGCGGCTGAAGGATATCGGTTATCAAGTGGAGCGGATTTTTCCCGGGGTGGCGGGACGGGTGGTTACGGCGCTGGAGTTGTGTGATTACCAGCCGGGCGTGGAGGGGTATTCGCTGGCGTTGCGGGATGCGGCGGTCGCATCAGTAACAGCGGAACTGGCGCGATTGCCTTTGAAACGGGTGGTTTGCCGGCGCCGGCTGGTAGTTGCGACCCTTACTGCGGTTCTGGCGGCGACCCTTTTTGTCGCTTATCTGTCTTTTGGCGGGGTCCGGGCGCGGGTTGGTCTGGTCAACGCCTTTTTGCCGAACCGGTTGCGGCTGAATCTGATGGTGAGTCCGGGGGATACGGTGGTGGTGCCGGGTGACGAGGTGCGGCTCTTGTGTCGGGTCCAGCCGGCGGGTTTGTTTTCTTCGGTAAAACTGGAGATAGTGCCGCGGTCGGCGGTCCGGGGGCTGCGCCGCCGGGTGGCGCTGCAGGGCGATAGCGGCGTGTTTGCGGTTGCGGTGCAGGATGGCTTTCGCTATCGGTTTTCCCTGCTCGGGCAGAAGAGTGGCTGGTTTGAGGTTGGTGTGTTGAAGGGGTTGACACTTCAGACGCTGACTTTTGAACTTCAGCCGCCCGCATATTCTGGTTTGCCGGTCCGGCAGGTGCAGGAGCGGGAGTTGACCGTTTTGCGCGGGACCGAGGTGCGGGTGCGCGGGGTGGTGGATGCGGCAATAGGTGGTGGCAGGCTGGTGATTGGTGCTGATACGGTGCCGGTGGCGGTTGAGGAGAAGGAGGCAGGGGGAAGAAATAAATTCCATGCCCGATTTGTTGTCCGGAATGATGGTGAGCTGGTGGTGGAGTTGCGCCGTGCTGCCGGGCAGACAGCCCGGGATATGGAGCGGGTGGTGCGGGTGCCGGTGCGGGTGATAGGCGATGAGGCGCCGTTTGTCAGGCTGTTTCTACCGGGAAGGGATGTTGACCTGCCGGTGAGTATGCAGGTGCTGCTCGGCGTCCACTGCATTGACGATTACGGGCTGGGTGATTTGTGGCTGCACTATGGCCGGGATAGTATTGACCGGGTTGTGCGCTTGAAGAACCTGCGGGGCAGGCGGGAGGATACAACCTTTTATGTGTGGGACCTGACGCAGGCGGCGCTGTTGCCCGGGGACCTGATGCGTTACTATGTCCGGGTTACTGACAACGATGCGGTGTCGGGTCCGAAGTCGAGCCGGAGTGAGTTTTATGCGGTGCGGTTTCCGACCATGGAGGAGATTTACTCCGCGGCGATGAGACAGACCCAGACGAGCCAGGAGGAACTGGCGCCGCTGAGTGCCCAACAGGCACGACTCGGTGAGGAGATTTCCCGTTTAAGCGAGGAGTTAAAGAAGACGCGGGACCTGTCCTGGGAGGAGCGGCGCAAACTGGAAAATGTATTGAGAGAGCAACAGGAACTTTTAGAACAGGTGGAACGGTTAAAACAGGATGTCGGGCAGTTGAGCGCCGAAATGCTGGAGGGGATGTCCTGGGATAAGGAGACCTATGCCCGTTTCCAGGAGTTACAGGAACTCCTTTCCCGTTTGCTGCCCGAGAGGCTCAAGCAGGCGCTGAGTGAACTGGGCAGGCAGTTGCAGATGGATAAGGGGCAGTTGTCCGCGGCGCTGGAGCGGTTGCAAAAAGAGCAGGAGGAGTTGAAAAGGCGAATTGACCAGGCGCTGGAACTGTTGAAGAGGATAATGGAGGAGGAGAGGCTGGAGGCGCTGGCAAGACAGGCAGGAGAATTGGAGAGGTTACAGCGGGAACTAAACCGGCAGATTGGTCAGGACAGCGCTCCGGCGCTGGCGGAGCGGCAGGGGATGGTCAACGCCGGTCTGGACAGTTTAATGAAGGAGATGGCGAATCTGGCGCAGGAGCTGTCAGAGCCGGAGATTGCCGAGTCGCTAGGGACTCTGAGTGAGCAGTTAAGCGCCGCGGGGATACAGGAACTGGCGCGGGATTTGCAGGCGCAGCTCCAGGCGGGTGAGCGCCGGACAGCAAAGGAGAAGAGTGAACAACTGCAGCGTTCCCTGGGTGCGCTGGCAGAACGGTTACAGTCATTAAGTGAGAAAATGAAGCAGCGCCGGTCCCGGGAAGCGGTGCAGCGGATGCTGGCGGGTGCAGAGGCGCTGGTGGCGATATCCCGGGCACAGGAGGAACTGGAAAATCGGCTGCGGAAAGGTGCGGAGCCCGCGGGTGTGGCAGGTGAGGAGGCGGGTTTAAAGGAGGCGACCCGGCTGGTAGCCGAGAGTCTGGCGAGTCTGGGCGCGCAGACCCTGACTGTGCCACCAGAACTGGGGCAGGAACTGGCGCGGGGTTTGAATTTTATGGAGGAGGCAGGCAGGGCGCTGGTTGAGGGCAGGAGTGCAATAGGGCAGGGGCAGATGCAGCAGGCGAGAAGGAGTTTGCACCGGGCGGTGATGCTGGTGCTGGATGCCGCGGAGCGGGCGGCAAAGGGCGGCGGGATGAAGGGCGGATTACAGGACCTCCTGGAACAACTGGCGCAGATGACCGCGGAGCAGATGCAGATAAACGCCGGTATGTCCGGTCTGCCGATACCGATTCCGATGTCGGGATTGAGTGCACAACAGCTGCAGCAGTTGATGGAACTTCTTGCCCGGCAGCAGGCGTTGCGCGAGCAACTGGAAAGGCTGATGCAGTCAATGGGGGGCGAGCGTCCCGGACTGACCGGCAGGCTGGAGGGGTTGATTGATGAGATGAAGGTGGTGGAGCGTTCACTGGCAGAGTTACAGGTGGACCGCAAATTGATCGAGCGCCAGGAGGGGATTCTTGCCCGGCTCCTTGACGCCCAGCGGAGTATCCGTCAGGAGGGGTTCAAGGAGGAACGCCGGGCGGAGACGGCAAAGGAGTATAGGATTGTGCCGGGGTCGAATTTGCCCGGGGACCTGGGTGAACGGAACCGGCGGTTGCGGGAGGAGTTGCTCCGGGCGCTCAAGCAGGGGTATCCGCCGGAGTATGAACGGTTAATTCGTGCCTATTTCCAGAGGTTGCTGGAGGAGTGAAGGGTATGCAGGAGAAAAGAAGCGCAGAAGCGGGGAAGAGGGGAGTTGAATTGTTTCTGTTGTTTTTTCTGGTGACGCTGGGAGCGGTAGCGGGACAGGACTTAACCAAGGCACAGATGCTTGAGAGCGCCGGACAGGTGGAGCCGGCATTTTTTATCTATCGGGCGGCGGTGGAGAAAAATCCTGTTGACCGGCAGGCGGTTGCGGGACTTATTCGAACCGCCCGGGCGCTGGGCAGGTTTGATTCGCTGTTTGCGGTTTTAGAGCGTTATGAAGGGCAAATCGAGAGAAATGGCGATATCGGGTTAGGGATAATTGAGGCGCTTTTTGGTCTCAAGCGCCGGAGCACGGCACTCGTTCGGGCACGGGCGTTTAACCGGCGGTATCCGGCAAGACTAATGGAACTGGTGGAGTTGTTAAGACATTATGGTGAGGATGCGGTGGCGGCGGAGTTGCTGGAAGGCGCGATTGCCAGTCAGGGTTTGCGGATTCCTTATGCCGAGCGCCTGCTTGAGATTTATGAACATCAGGGAAATCTGGTTCGTGCTGCTCAGCTGGTGGCAGATATTATTAACGCGGACCCGAATCAGCTGCCGCGGCTTTTGCCCCGGCTGGCGATTTACGGTCGGAAGACCAGGGGCAGGGTGGCAGGTGAACTGGCGAGGGTTAAAAATGAGAAGTTGAGGGCAAGAGTTAGGGCGGAGGTTTATATTGGCGCCGGCGACGAGGAGGTGGCGGTGCGGATGGTCAGGCAGGTGATGAATGGGGCAGAGTTAAGGGTTCTGGCGCGGGCATGGGAGGAGGCGGGTGCGTTTGGTGCGGCATTACGGCTTTATCAGGAGTACGGTGCTGGTGCGGACCGGGCAAGGGTGTTGCGCCGGCTGGGCCGGCTGGATGAGGCGCTGGCGGTGCTGGAAAGGGATTCCAGTCTGGCGGCGCGGCGGGAACTGGCGGACTTCTTTCTTCAGGAGCGCCGGGACTTTTCCCGGGCGGTGCGGCTGTTCGCTGACATTTTAAAGAAGGCGCCTTATGATTACAGTGCGCTTTCCGGGCTGGCGTCCGCATTTGTTGGGCTTAAACAGCTGGATAGCGCCCGGGCGGTGTTAACGAGGATTGCCCAGCCGCGGGATAGCGCGCTTTTCCTCCTTGCCCGGGTCCTGTTCTATCAGGGGAAGTTTGATTCGGTGCCGGTAGTGGTGCGGGAGTTAAACAGCAGGTTTCCCCAGAGCCCACTGGTAAGCGATGCCCTGGAACTGGCGCTTCTGAGTTTGCAGGGCGAAGGGGCGCTCGGGCTTGCCCGGGCGATGCTTGATTATGAGGCTGGCGATGATGAAGCCGGGATGAGCCGGTTAAAAGGTTTAATGGTGGGGCAGAAGGGGCTTGCCGGGGAGGCGTCTTTCCTTTACTGCCGGTTCCTTTGCCGGCAGGGAAAGTTCAAAGAGGCGCTGGCGGTTCTGGACTCGTTGATTGAAAGGGCAGGTGGAGAGGAAAAAGACAGAAGGGTAGAGGGTAGCAGTGTCGGCACCACAAAAGCAAAGGCGATGCTCTTCAAGGCACAGATCTATCAGGATGGCTTTAAAGATGAAAACCGGGCGCGGGGCACACTGGAGGCTTTAGTTGTTCAATATCCCGGTTCACCCTACGCCGAAATCGCCCGTAACTGGCTGAAGAGGATGAGGGAGGAGGTGGCGCCGGGGGAGGTGCGTTAAGCGGGTAGTGCCTCTCTCCACGGCTGCGCATTGTAACATGTTGACAAGGTTTAGGTTATTGCTATGCTAATCTAAATGGCACGAGCCCAGACGCTTGCAGACCTGCTGGCGGAACGTCGGGTTATCCCCAGCCCGGAGATAGAAAAAATTTTTTGTTCTATACTGGAGGATTTAGCTCATGCCCACCAGCAGGGGCGGTTACACGGTGACATTAAACCGAAGAAGATTGTTCAGGTGGAAAATGGCGTCTGGCGGTTGATTGACTACGGAGTGTCCAGGGTCGGTACCGCCCGTTATATCGCACCGGAAAAGGCGGCAAAGAAGCCAGTTGATGCCCGGGCGGACCTCTATTCGCTCGGAGTGGTGCTTTACGAAGCGGCAACCGGTAGGCCGCCATTTCAGGCAGAACTGGGTGCTGAACTGATCAGGGCACATATCAATGAAACACCACCTTCGCCACGGGCGGTGCGTCCGGATGTGTCGGCGGAGCTGGAAAAGATTATAATCAAGGCGCTGGCAAAGAACCCCCAAGAGCGGTTTCAGACTGCACAGGAGTTTCGTGCTGCTTTGAACGCCCTGATTCCGAAGGAACCTAAGGTGATGGCGCCGGAGCCGGCAGTGCGGTCGTATCCCAAAGAGAAAGCGGACGAAGAGCGGGTAGTCCGCGGAACCGAACAGGTAACGAAGAGTCCGGGCGGGGCGGCAGGTGCCGGTGCGGCATCTGACCGTTCTGCTGCGCATTCGTCCGGACCGTCCCGGATGGCACCTCCAAGACCAACGGTAACAACCGCTCCAGCCGATGCAGGAGCCGGGAGAGTTCTGGAAAGAGGAGAGGGAGCACCCAGGCGGAGCCGGGCAGGGGTTATTGTTGTGGTGGGGTTGGTGCTGATAGTAGTTATAGGTGGGGTTTTCTTTCTGGTTGGTGGTTCGGGCAGGGCGGTGCCGGATGTCCGGGGAGTTTATTACGATGATGCGGTGAAGCGGTTGACGGAGCTGGGTTTTAAGGTGGAGATGGGTGAGGATAAGGATGATACCTTTGCGATGGGAACGGTGGCAGAGCAGCTGCCTGAGCCCGGGAAAAGGGTGAAAAGAGGTGGGGTGATAAAACTCAGAGTGAGTACCGGGATGGTTGTCCTGCCCGAAGTTGCCGGAAGAACCGAGACCGAAGTCCGGGCGCAGTTACGCGGGTTTGGTATTGATAGTTTGATTGTGGTGCGGGAGTATAGTGACCAGTATCGGCCAGGTGTGGTAATTAGTTCGGAACCAAGGGCAGGGGCAAGGTTGAAAGTCAAGAGTAGTGTGCGGATACGCGTAGCCGGTGGCAGGGCAACCTGTCCGGAGTGCGGGGCAAGGCGCGAACCAGGGGCACAATTTTGTACCCGCTGTGGGTATAGGTTTGTTGATTGAAGGAGGTTTTGAAATATGAGTAAGGGAGAGACGCAACCCGGTAGAAGATTGCGGTCGGCGTGGTCGCTGGTCGTCTGTTTACTCCTGGTATTTTTTGCGGTGGCGTTAGCCGAGAAGACCTGCCCGAGTTGCGGCACGGTTAATCGGGATGACGCCAAGTTCTGTAAGAAGTGTGGGGCGAAGTTACCCGAGGCAGAGGCAAGACCCGGTTTACCGGGGTTAAGGGTGGATGTCAATGTTAGCGGTAGTAGCGTGAGCATTGCCTCAACGCCATCCGGTGCCCTGGTAATAATTGACGATGTCGAGCAGGGCCGGACGCCGCTGACGGTAGATAATTTGAGTCCCGGCAGACATACGCTGGAATTGCGCTATTCGGGCTATCGAACTTACTATGGTAGTTTTACTATCACCGCCCGGGTGGCGACGCTGGTAATTACCTCAGACCCGGTGGGTGCGGAAATCTGGGTGGATGGAATTTATAAGGGCAAGACCACTGAGACCGGGCTGACCGTTACGAAGGTGCCTTTTGGTCAGCGTTCCATCCTTGCTCGTTTTCCCGGCTACGAGGATGCAACAAAGCTGGTTGAGGTGCAGAATGCCGGACCGATTGGTGTGTTAATCAAGATGGGCAAGGGGAAGGGTTTTTTGAGTGTCACGACCAAACCGAGTGGTGCTGAGGTGCTGGCTAACGGCAGGAAGATTGGCACCAGCGACCTGATTCTGGGTCTGGCACCGGACCGGTATATGCTGAGCATTACCAAGCCCGGTTATGTGGACTGGCTGGGCTATGCTGAGGTCCGGTTAGGTGAGACAACCTATGTGCGCGAGACGCTTGCGCGTTTGCCCCGGCGGCAGGTGCCGCTTTTGGTTGCCGGCGCAACATTTCTTCTGGGCGGTGTGGGCGCTGGTTTGATGGCGGAGCGCAGTTACGGGTTGTATCAGGCGGCGGAGAATAAAGAAAACGCGGTGAATTATCGTCGGGAGACACAGAAGTGGGATATGATACGCAATGTTGGATTCGGGGCGGGTGTGTTAGGTATTGGTGCCTATTTTGTGGTAAAATGGTGAGGTTGAACAGGTGATGTTATGAAGAGGAGACTTTTTGTATTAGTGGTTGTGTTTTCGCTCGTGGCAACCTGTCGGAAGTGGAACAATATTTATGACCGCCCGCCGAATCCACCGCAACCGGTTTTTCCGGATAGCGGTGCGGTGAATGTTGACACCGGAGTTGTTCTATCCTGGCGTTGCTCTCACCCGGATACAAATGAGCGCCTGCGCTATGACATATATTTTGGCACCACAGCACAACCTGCCCGGCGTGATACCGGATTGGGAGATACCTTCTGGGCTCCGCACAATCTGTTGCTGTTAACAACTTACTACTGGCGGGTGGTGGCGCGGGACCGGTTCGGTGATAGTGCGGTTGGTCCGATCTGGTCCTTTACCACCAAACGGGCGAATCGGTTGCCCTATGTTCCGAGCAATCCCCTGCCGGAAAGTGGTGCGGTCAACCAGTTGGTGCGGTTAAGGCTGTCCTGGAGCGGTGGCGACCCGGATGCGGGCGATACGGTGCGTTACGATATCTATCTGGGAACAAGTTTACCACCGCCCCTGGCAGTGGCCCGGCTGGAGAGCACAAGCTGGCAACCGGTCGGATTGAAATACGATTCCACCTACTACTGGCGGGTGGTGGCGCGGGACGGCGTTGGTGACAGTGCAGTTGGTCCGCTCTGGCGCTTTACCACTGTGGCGGCAATCCGGTTCAGTGAGCCGACGGACACCTCGCGCTGGCGGATCGGCTCCAGCCAGACCATTCGCTGGAGCGGTGGATTACCCGGTGACTCGACGCTGCTTTATTACTCCAGTAATGGCGGCACGACCTGGGCGGTGCGGGTGGGCAGGGTTACCACTCCAGGCAGTTACAACTGGAGCCTGCCGGTTAACCTTATCCCCACGAGCAACGCCCGGATTCAGCTCCGCACCTATATTTCCAGAGATACGATGCTTGGGACATCGCCTCGCTTTGAAGTTTACGACACGCGCAAGCCTTCGGCAATTACGATTATCTCGCCGGACTCAACTTCAGAGTGGGCAATCGGTTCCACCCAGGAGATTCTCTGGAGCGGCGGGACATTGCTGGGGATGGATTCAACGGTAATCTATTATTCAACAAACGGTGGCACTACCTGGTCACGGCAGGGTAAGACAACCCGGCCGGGCAGGTTTGTCTGGACGGTGCCAGCACCAGCGACCAATCAGGCAAAGGTCAGGGTGCGGGCGTTCTGTCTGGACTCTTCTTCCACCGGCATCAGCGCAACATTCAAGGTGGTGGAAGGCATGCCGCCGATTACAGTTACAGTGCCCAATGAGCAGACCAGGTGGCGGGAGGGTGCGTCAGAAACGGTGCGCTGGAGCGGTGGACCGGCGAATCCGGATTCCACCACGATTTATTATTCCACTGATGATGGTGCCACCTGGGTGCGTCATGGTCGGGCAGGCGCCCCGGGTAGTTATGAATGGAATGTGCCCGGACCGGCAAGCACCAGTGCACGGGTGGCGGTGCGGGCGTTCCTGGGTGGTGATTCGGTGGCGGGCATAAGCGCCCGTTATGTTGTTTATGACTCTTTACCACCAGCACCAATAACAGTAACTTCACCAACTGCGGGCACCAGATGGCTGGTGGGTTCAACCCAGACAATTACCTGGACCGGCGGGACCTTCCTGGGTATGGATTCAACGGTGATTTTCTATTCCAGCGATGGTGGGGCGAACTGGGCACGACAGGGTATGACAACCACACCGGGTAGTTTTCTCTGGAATGTGCCCGGGCCACCAACGGTTAACGCACTGGTTCGGGTGCGGGCATATTGTGGTGGTTACACCAGCGAAGGAACAAGCGGGACATTTACAATTGCTGCTGCCGGTGGCACGCCGGACACGGTGATCGCGACAATAACGGTGGGTAACAAGCCACGGGCGGTGCTCTGGGATAGCATCCACGATAAGGTGTTTGTTGCCAATTATAACAGCGCGAGCGTTTCAGTGATTGATGGCGTGACAAATCAATTGATTACCAATGTGCCGGTCGGTGCCAACCCCTATGACCTGTGTTTGAATACGGTTAACGGCCGGGTATATGTCAGTAACTATGGCGCGGGCACGGTGACGGTGATTGATGGCGCGACCAATGAGGTGGTGACGACAATTAATGTGGGTAATTTTCCGCAGGCGATGTGCTTTAATCCGACAACAAATCAGCTCTATGTTGCCAACTACCGCAATGCGATGTTAACGGTGGTTGATGGGGCAACGAACAGTGTCATCACCACGGTGCCGGTTGATTCCAGCCCGATCGCCCTGGTCTATAATCCTAACTATAACAAGATTTACTGCGCCAACTTCGCCCGCAACAATGTCACCGTGATTGATGGGACAAGTAACAATGTGATCACCACGCTCGGCGTTGATATTCAACCCTGCGCCCTGGTGGTTGACGGTGCCGGAAATGTTGCGGTTGCTAACCGGCTTCTGGGGAAACTGACGGTGATTAACGGGCAGAATGAAGGGGTGATTACCACCATCAATGTCGGCACCGAGCCCTGGGCGTTGGCGCACAATCCGACCGAACGGCGGATCTATGTCGCCAATTCGGGGAGTAATAATATCGGAGTGGTTAATACGCAGAACTACCTGTTGGTCGGTGGCATTAATGTCGGAATTCACCCCCGCAGTCTTGCCTGGGCAGGATGGGTGAACAAACTCTACTGTGCCAATTACGATGCCAATAGCGTCAGTTTGATTGACTGTGCTAATAACAGTGTTTTGAGGACCCTGACGGTGGGCGATAATCCCATCGCCCTGTGCACCAACTCCACAGATAGCAAGGTGTACGTGGTGAATTACAATTCCGGCACGGTGACGGTGATTGGGTCACAGGGATACTGGAGATAGAAGGCCATTAGAAAGGGTGAGCCCGGGGAAAAGACTGGCTATTGCACCGGGGATAATGTAATCCGTAAATAGAATATCAGGGTAACCGGGCGGGTTGGCGCCGGGGTTAACCTGCAGAGGGGATAAAGGTTAAACCGGATGGGGAAAGCCGGGCAGGGGATTGAGTAAACACTGCCGGAGATTACTGTGCTCGCGCCCGTGCTGAATCGTAACCTCTCCGGGGTGTCAATATAGTGTTTGGGCTGAGGACAGGCTCCGGTACTGTCCCGGGGCTAGCCCCCCGCCTGCCGCGGTTAAAATCTTTTTTCAGCAAGAAATTTTCTACAACTATATTTAGATAGAGGAGTTAACCCGGTTTGCTGTTATTGGGGAAATTGTTTGTTGCCGGTTAAAACAGGGTGGGCTGTGGTGGTGAGGATATGGACACACCGCCAGCGGTTTTTTGCTCCTGGCGCGGGTGGGTGTGATTAACGAAGAAACAGAACGATACCGACCGGTTTTATGAATTCGCTCATTTGTTTTAACCCGGGCACGGTTTTTACGCGGGAGTGGTGTTCGCAGGAGAGCCAGAGCGACCAGGTGGTGTCGATGAGTTCCTGTTTTTGTTTGAAGAGACGGGCAAGCTGTTCCCACTCCGCCGGGTATTCCCTTTTGAGTTTATCGTAATAATATTTTTTCAGGAGTACCACCCGGGTGGCGGTGTCGGTGAGCGCTGGCCAGTTTAATGAGTAACTATTTGATTGGAATAAAGGCTGAATTTTTAAGTTTTTATTCTGTTGTTGTGCGAGGTAGGCAACCAGGGTGGGATGCGAGGTGGCGACGCCAGTATCGTCAGGTATCTGGTGGATAATCTTTGAGAACATCCGGTGCGTGCCCCGATTGAAATAGAGAAATTTCTGGGAGTAGATATTAAAGAGTAAAATGAGGCTGATGATTGCGGTGCCGGTGAGGCGTAAAGGTTTTGGCAGAGGGCTGGTGGTGAAACAGGCGACCGCACTGATAAATAACAATAATGCGGCAGGGAGCAGGTAATAGTCAAATTTCCGGCTGAAGAAGAAGAAAAAAGGCAGGTGAACAGTTAAATAACAGGCGGTGAAGAGGGAAAGCGGGTGTCGCCTTTTGCTGCCTTTTACAAGTAGATAGAAGAAAAAAATGATGGACAGGGGAGCGCCGATGATGAATACTGCCAGTTCACCCGGTGTAAATGGGCGGGGAAAAAGATTGATGCCGAGATTGGCTGCGGTGATAAAAAGATTCGGGACGAGAGCTGTTTTGAGCATATTGATATCGTATCCCCGACCGGGGAGAATTTCGAAGAGGAGGTTTTTGCCGGTAAAGATTCCCAGTAGCGAAAGTAGGCTTAGCGGTCCTGCCAGCCCGAAAAAGAGGGAACGAATTTGACGCCAGCGGTCCGGGAGAAAGAGAAGGAATACAGTAACGCTCAGGATTGTACCCAGGGTTGTTTCCTTTGTCCAGGTGCCCAGTCCCAGTGCGATGCCGGCAAGCAGGGGCTGGTCTCGGGAAAGGAAAAATAGTGTCAGAAAGATAAAAAAGAGCATTAACATCTCTACCTGACCTAAACGGCTGTACAGGTTAGGGGCAGAAAGCAGCAACAGCGCGGTGGCGGTGAAGAGAGATGAGCGGGGTGGACAGTAGCGGCTGGTGATTAGATATACAAGTGGAGCGATGGCGGCACCGGCAATTGCCGAGATGCTCCGCACCGAAAGCAAAAGCTCGACCCCCAGCCACTGCAGAAGCGCGGCGCTGTATACAAACAGCGGCGGAAAGAACATAATGTCGTTGCCAATAAGGGTGTGGTGGGTGAGGAGATATTTTGCCGAGAGGGCGTAGTTAATTTCGTCAGGTAGTGGTGACCAGTAGTTGAGCCGAAAGAGGCGAATAAGGAGGCCGGAGAAAAATAACCCGAGGGTGAACCACCACCGGGTTTTGCGGGATAGGTGGTTAACCGCTGGAGGCATCATTTCCCGGGGGAGGGGAATTTCGCTTCCTTCGCTGGCGCAGCCCGGCAAATAGTCCGGTGCCAGCCAGTATTAGCGTGGCGAGAATTGAGATGAGCATCCCGGTGTTAAAGGATTCTGACCGATAGAAGAATTTGACCTGATGGTTGCCAGGAGGTAAGGCGACCGCTCGCAAGGTGTGAAACGCCTGGAGGAGTGTTGCGGGGTTGCCGTCAACCTGCACCTGCCAGTCCGGGTGGTAATTTTCGCTGAGAATTAATATCCCGGGGACATTGAGACTGGCATTAATGGTAATCTGATTGGCGTCGTAGGTGGTAATCCGGGCAGCGGCGCGGAAGGTAGCGGTGTCAGCAGGAGGCAGGTTCGGATTTTTATATAACAGGGCGGTCTGTGCCGGGTTAAAGTCCGGGCGGAGCAACCGGCTGAATACCTCTTCTTTGTTGTTCACAACCTCATAGTCCGGGACGATAAAGGCGCGAGGGAGGTAGTCCTTGTTTTCGTAGATGGAGTAACGGCTGCCGGTGAACACCCTGCTAAACTGGGGCTGGTTGAAAAAGGTTCTTAACTGGGTGATGAGCTGGCGGGTCTGGGCGTCATAAGGCGAGATGTCATCAGGCAGGTTGTAGGTGATGATGTATTTGATATTCAAGAGGTTCATAAAGTTAGGGTTGAGCAGGTTGTTCGCTTGAAACAGCACCGTACCCTCGGCACCGATGAACTCCTGATAGGTCTGCAGGGGGTTGGGGATCTGACCACCGGTGGAGTGGATGTTGTGCAGCCAGAGTTCACCTTCGTCCGAACGTTCGTAATGCAGGGGCAGGACCCGATAAATGGTGGTGTCCGGTTTCAAAAAGCGCACTACCTCATCCGGCGCGAAGTACTCTGTGGGTCGGGGCATTGAGCGGATGTAGCCCCGGCTTTCGTGCCAGAGTTTGAGGTTGATGCCGATGTCTGAGGTCATAATCACTGCGGTGATGATGACAAATGGCAACGGCGGGAGACGGCGGCGGAGCAGAGTCGTGGTTAAAAGGTAACCGAGGAGCCAGAGAAAGGTGGCAAACACCAGTCCGGTGATAAGCGCCGGGTAGTTGTTGAGAAACTGGTTGAGTCTGGGACCGGGGTTCAGGATACCGGCAAGGGCATCTCTGCCGATAAGGGCAAAGATAAGAAGGGCGAGGAGTGCACCAAGGGCGTAAATGAGAAAGCGTAACCTTTTTGTCGGGTTGGTAGTGGCGGACTCTTTCAGGAGGTGGTCAACTCCGTAGCCGGCAAGAACCGCGATGGCGAAGGTGGCGAGAAAGAAAATCATCCCCGGACCACGGAACTTGCTCAATCCGGGCAGGAGGTAATACGGAATGCGGTAAAGCGGTGTGTTGCCACCCCAGGCAAGCAGGACAGTTACCAGGAAGGCAAAGAAGAAAAATTTGACCTCAGGCTTTTTGCGACCACGCACCAGCGCAATAAGGGCAAAAAATAGGGGCAGAATGCCCAGGTATTCGCTGTGGAGTTTGAAGGGGTTCTTGCTCCAGTAGTTCCAGAGGCCACCGGAGAAATTCGGAGTTAACAGGTCAAAGATTTCCGCAATGGGCATTGACCAGGAGGTGGCAAATTCATAGCCCCGGTCAGCGCCGCGGGCACCGTAGGGCAGGTTGCTGTATATCGGCAGGTATTGAATTGCCGCCAGGGCACCGGCAAGGATGACGCCAATCACGAAGTAAACGAGCAGCGGGAGCGCGGCGGTGCGGTTTTTCTCCTGCCGGATGATGCGGATAAAGAGAAATAGAAAGTAGGCAACCAGGATAAGACCGGTGTAGTAAACCTTCTGGATATGACCGGAGAGGAGTTGCAGCGCCAGAACCAAGCCGGTAAGGAGGAACCAGATGAGCGGAGTTGCTTGCGGCACCTGCCTGCGCAGTTGCCAGCGGTTGACCCCGCGGGTGAGGAAAAACAGGGCAAGCGGCATAAGCGCACTGCCGATGAGTCTGCCGTCGTGTCCGGCATAAGCAAGGGTGAGGAGGCTGCCGGAAAACATATAGGCAACACCACCAAGGAAGGCAGCCGGTGTGTCAAGTTTCAGTTCTTTCAGGAAGAGATAGGTGCCCAGTCCGGCAAGGACGGTGTGGAGGTAGAATGTCCATGCCCAGACGATGTGCACCGGCAGGAACAGACGCAGTAGGAGTGTCGGGTAAAACAGGTCGCCAAAGAAGGCGGCAACGGTTGGCTGACCGGAAAGGATGTGCGGTTGCCAGAAGGCGACGGTCAGGTGCTTGCGGATGTATTCAGCCATAAACTGCCGGGCGGCATAGCCGCCAGCACCGATGAAGTCGGTGCCGAACATCATCACTGCGCCGAAGAGGAATTTGCCGAAGAAGACGAGCGGTAGCCCGAACAGGGCGATGATTGCCAGACGGTTGTAAAGGGGTTGGTTAAGGTTTACCGGACGGGGTGCCGGGGTGGATGTTGACTTTGGCTGGGTTTTAGCCGGTCGGTGCTTCTTTGCCATTTTTGCCTCCTTTACTTAATAAAGGCATCAGTGCCAATGCCATCAATGCCTCACTGGTGGTCATCCAGATACGGGTCAGCAACGCCGACATAATAGCAACTGGCGGGCTCATTACCAGTTTGAGAATAAAGGTGTAGATGCCCTCGCGGATGCCCAGTCCTGCCGGTGCGATAAGGATGATAAAGCCGAGAATCCAGGAGATGGCGTAGCCACCGAGTAGCACCGGCAGTCGGGCAAGCGGTAGCGGATAAAAGGAGTTGATCAAGATAAAGCAGCCGACACCCTGAAAGAACCAGTCCAGGATATAGACACCGAGGATGGCGAGGAGCCGGGGATAGGACAGTTGCAGGGTGAACAGGGGTTGCTTGAAGAGTTTCAAAAGCGGGGGCAGGAGCCGGTTTAAAATCGGCGGGTAGACAACGAGCAGGGTTAATGGCGCCAAAAGGAATGAGTAGTACACCACCGGCGGGATGATGGCGCGGGGTAAGAAAAGCACCGCCAGGGCAAAGAGGAATACCGCGGCGAGCAAGAGGAAGCCAGTTTCAATGACCACGCTGGTCAGGGTCTTTGCTTCCGGGATGCGGTCACGCCGGGCGAATGACATCCTGCCAAGCGTGAACCACACCTTGCCCGGGGCATACTTGCCTATCTGGGTTACGGTGAGAATCGCCAGGGCACGAAAGAAGGGTAGTTTTTCTCCCAGTCCGCCCAGGATAAGAATCCAGCCCAAGGCGCCAAGGGGAAAGTGGATTAACAGGAGGATGAGATAGGAAACAACGAGCGGGATGGGGTGAAATTTGAGTTCATTAAAAGGAATCTGGTGCCAGTCGCGAATCAGCCGGGTGATGAGGAAATAAAATGAGAGGACAACGATGGCGCTGCCGAGGGTGTAGCGGAGGAGGTTGCGCCAGCGCCGGTGTCGGGCAGGTTGCCGGGTATTTCCCGCGGATCCGGATGTGTTTTTGTCCATCAACCCTGTTTCTCAAAGACGGACGGGGTATCAGCCGGCAAAGGGGTTAAGAGTTCGTGATAGAGGTGAAGCAGGCGCCGGATAATCGCATCCCAGGAGTAGTTTTCCTGAATATGGCGATAGCCCGCCTCAGCCAGACTCCGGGCAAGTTGCGGGTCGGTCAAAACCCTCTCCATTGCCCGGGCAAGTTCCTCACTGTTACCCGGTGGCACCGCGATGCCGGTTTTTTCATTAATCACCAGGTCGGTGATGCCGCCCACCGCCGAGGCAACCACCGGTTTTTTATAGGTCATCGCCTCAATAATCACCACACCCAGCCCCTCGGTGTCGCCCTTGGCATCAATCACCGCGGGCAGGACAAACAGGTCGCACTGCCGGTAACGGGTTTGCAGTTCCGCGGTGCTCACCTGACCGTGAAACACCACGGTATCCTCAACCCCGAGTTCCCGGCTGAGTTCTTTTAACACCGGCATTTCCGGACCTGAGCCGACGATGTGGACTTTGACGGGCAGTTTGTTTTTGAGGATACGGGATGCCTCAATCAGATACCGAACCCCTTTTCTCTCCACCAGGCGTCCGACGAAGAGGATTTGCTTTTCCTTTCCGGCTGGCGGTGGTGCGGGTGTGTTTTCCGGTGCTGGCAGTCCGGCGCCAAAAGGGACAATTTTGACGGGCCGGTTGAGGATTTCCTGAATTGCCCGCACGGTATGGGTGGAGTTGGCGGTAATCCGGTCTGCCCGCTTGATTGCCCAGCGCAGGAACGGGCGCAGGATTTTGAATTTGTTGCGCACCGCCATCAGTTCCGCACCGTGAAAACTGATGATTGTCGGCGCGCGGCAGATTTTTGCCGCTACATAGCCAAAAAGGAAGTGGGGCAGGGGCCAGTGGATATGGATGATGTCAAACCTTTCCCGGCGGCAGAGCCGGGCGATGGCGAGGGTGCCAGCGATGAGGTAAAAGACGGCAAGGATTTTGTTCAAAAACCCTTTGCGCACCCGGTCAATGGCGGTTTCGTCGTGGGTCAATTTCTCCCAGCGGGCGAAAAAGTAGCGAAACCGCTTTACCTTGGTGCCGAAGATGACCTGGTCACCCAGTCCGGCATAGGAGGAGGTGAACATCGTTATTTCAACGCCCTGCGCCTGGAGGCGCCGGATGGTCTCAACCAGCCAGGGTGTGATTACATCGCTTTCCGAGCGGGGATAGGCGGTGGCGATGTAAAGGACCTTCATTCACCCGGCTCACCCTTTACGGGGTTGTTTTTCAGGAGAGATACGCTATCTGCTGCATCAGACGTGACTTCAGCCGGCTGGCGGTGTTCGGGTGAATGACCCGGTGACGGGCACAGCGGTCAATCAAAGACTGTGCGGCGGTGAACGCCTTCAACGCCTCTTCTTTCGTCTTTGCCGCCCGCACCAGTTTAATCGCCTTTTTCATCGCGTTCCGCCGGGCGCGGTTGCGCAGCCTGCGGCGGAGACTCTTTCTTGCCTGCCTGATTGCGGATAAACTTCTTTTTGCCAATTCGCCTCCGATAGCTTTAACAAAAATGGTGCCGGGACACAGAATCGAACTGTGGACACCGGGATTTTCAGTCCCGTGCTCTACCAACTGAGCTATCCCGGCATTTGGTCCTGCCCTTTTAAAACAGGACACCCGTGCTTGGTAAGGATATTTTAAGCGTAAAAATGTCCCTGTCAACAGGAGCATCTGGCAGGGTGATGCTCAACTTTGACTTCCGGACAATACCGGATGTTAACCGCTGTCTTAATACCGGACAAAGATTCCCGGTTTAACCTGATGCTAAATTCCAGTTTAAGGTGATGATTAAACCGGTGGCAATCACGCAGGCAGGACAGTTGACAGGCGCCGGTCTGGCAGATGATGTTTACCTGAGGGTTAACTATGGGGCAAGCCCCCCAGCAGCCGGGGACTTGCCCCGGGCTAGCCCTGCCCCTTTCAGGGGATTTTCGGCGAGATTTCTCTTAACTCATTGCAAATTAACATCTTAAACCGTTTAGATGGAGTGTGCGTTAAAAACCGTGATGAGGTGTCGGGTGAAAACAGGGCAGCGGAGTGGTTGCGGGCAGGTGGGGCTGGTGTGCTTGACTTTGGTTGTCGGGTGGTTAGTATATTAACTGGTTTAATGCTGGATAAGATAAACGAGGTTCTACCCCTCGTCACCAAGCCGATTCGCTATACCAACAGCGAATATAACGCCTTTTATTTTGACCCGGGGACAAGGCGGGTGAACTGGGTTCTGGCGATGCCCGATGTTTATGAAATCGGGATGTCCAATTACGGGTTGCGGATTCTTTATTCCATTATCAATCGGTTGCCGGATGCCAGTTGTGAGAGGTGCTATGTGCCCTGGCCGGATTTTGGCGAGGCGTTGCGGACAAATGGGTTGCCGCTTTATGCCCTGGAGTCAAAGCGTCCGGTGAAGGAGTTTGATATCCTCGGGGTGTCTTTGCAGAGTGAACTCTGCTATACCAATTTACTTTATCTTTTAGATTTGGCTGGCATTCCCCGGCACCGGCAGGAGCGGAGGGCTGGTGACCCGCTGGTGGTGGCGGGTGGTCCGTGTGCGGTGAATCCGTTACCGCTGGCGGACTTTGTTGATGCGTTTGTTGTTGGCGATGGTGAGGAGGTGGTCAGGGAGATTACTGCGGTTTATGCCGACTGGGACCGGCGCCAGCGTGATGGTTTGCTTAAGGCGCTCGCCCGGCTGGATGGGGTGTTTGTGCCGGGGTTTAATGGTGGTGATGGTGGCAGGGTGGTGCGCCGGGTGGTGAAGGAGTTGAGGGAGGAGGATTTTCCTTTTCCACCGCTGGTGCCGATATGCGAGATTACCCATGACCGGTTGACTGTGGAGATTGCCCGGGGTTGTGTGCGCGGGTGTCGTTTTTGTCAGGCGGGGATGATTAACCGACCCCTGCGCTTCCGGGATGTGGACCAGATTGTCCGGCTGGTGGAACGGGGGATAAGGGCGAGCGGGTGGGAGGAGGTTTCGCTCCTGGCGCTTTCAGCGCTGGACTATCCCTATCTTCTGGAGCTGGTGGAAAGGCTTAATTCCCGGTTGCGGGAGCGCCGGGTGGCGATTTCCTTGCCGTCAACCCGGGGAGAGGATTTTACTCCGGAACTGGCGTTTAATCTGCAGGAGGTGAAGAAGGCGGGGTTGACATTTGCACCGGAGACCGCCTCGGGCAGGTTGCGGGCTTTGATTAATAAGCACATCTCCGAGGTGAAGATTATGGAGTCAATCCGCAATGCGCTGGATGCGGGCTGGGGCGGGGTGAAGTTGTATTTTATGCTCGGTCTGCCCGGCGAGACCGAGGAGGATGTGAAGGAGATTGGCAGGTTTGTGAATGAGATTGCCCGGTTGTGCCGGGGCAGGATGGTGCGGTTTAATCTGACGCCGTTTATCCCGAAGCCGCATACACCCTTGCAGTGGGCGGGTTTTGCACCGCTGGCGGTGACCCGGGAGAAGATGGAGGTTTTGAAGGGGATGCTGACCCGGCGGAATATCAAGCCGAAGTGGGAGAGTGTGGAGAGTTCGTTTGTGCAGGCGCTTCTGGCAAGGGGTGATGAGCGGCTGGGGGAGGTGATTGAGCGGGTTTATGAAAGGGGCGGGGTTTTTCAGGAGTGGACTGAGTTTTTCCGGTTTTCTCTATGGGAGGAGGCGTGTGCCGGGGCGGGCGTTGACCCGCAGGTGTATCTGACAGAGAAGCCGGTAACGGAAAAACTGCCCTGGGACTTTATTGATGTGGGTGTGAGTAAGGAGTTTTTACGCGAGGAGTATCGCCGGGCGCAGGCGGGTGCGGCAACGCCGGACTGTCTGCAGGGTGAGTGCAGTGGTTGTGGCGCCTGTCCGGGTGTTAAGCCGGGTGTGCCGGCGCCGGTTGCCCGGGCGGGCGAGGATGAGCCGGCGGCAGGGTATGGACGCCGGGCAAGACCGGTGCGGGAGTTCAGTGAGTTGAAGAGCCGGTTCCGGTTGAAGTATGTGGTTGATGAACAGTTTCGCTTTGCTGCCCATCTTGACCGGGTGCGAGCGTTTTATCGGACATTGCGCCGCAGTGAACTGCCGGTGGTGTATACCCGGGGGTTTGCGCCCAAGCCGATGCTTTCGTTTGGTCCGCCGCTGCCGGTCGGGCTGACCTCGGATGGTGAGTATGTTGATGTGTATCTTTCCTATCATTATTCGGGCAATGTTGTGCGGGACCTGGGCGCATTTTTGCCCCGGGGGTTGAAGATTGTTGGTGCCCGGCTCGTGCCCAATAGTGCGCCTTCACTGGGTGAGATTATTAATCTGGGTAGATATGAGGTGCGGGTGGATGCGGAGGCGGCCGAGCGGGCGCTAAGCCAGGCTGGGACGATTAACGGGGTAAAAGGTGCGGGTCTTGATGAAGAGGGAAGGCTGGTTCTGGACCTGGCGATTGCGCCGGGAGTGAAGTTGTTTGATGTCCTGGGCCAGCTTCTGGGTTTGACCGGTAATGAGGTGCGGGGGGTGGTGGTGAAGCGGAAGGATTGTCTGGTGTGGGAGGAGGGAGGCATCAGGTCGCCGTTTGGTGACCCGGTCAGGTAATGGTGATTGATGTGAAGGAGGATAGCTATGAAGGTAAAGATTAAGATTGCGATCAGCGCCAATGAGTGGGAAACCAGGGTGGCGGTGTTTGAGAATGAAAGGCTGGTAGAGTTTTATATTGAGAGGGCAGAACAGCAGAATCTGGTGGGCAGGATTTATAAGGGAAGAGTGGAGAATGTGGTGCGGGGGTTGCGCGGGGCGTTTGTGAATATCGGACTGCGCAAAAACGGGTTTCTGCCCCTGACCGAGATTCCGGAGTTTGATACTCTGGAGGGCGATGAGGTTGATGAGATTGAGGGCGGGAAGATTCAGCCGCGCACCATCAGCCTGCGCGAGGGTGAAGAGATTCTGGTGCAGGTGGTTAAGGACCCGTTTGCCGAGAAGGGCGCCCGGTTGACATCTTTTGTTTCTATCCCGGGCCGGTATCTGGTTTATTTTCCCAATGCCCAGCGGATTGGCATCTCCCGGCGGATTAGCGACCGTCGGGAGCGGGCGCAGTTGCGTGATACGGTGCGCCAGTTCAAGAGCCCGCATGCGGGTTTGATTATCCGGACCGCAGCCGCGGATGCGAGCGCGGAGGACTTGCGGTTGGAGTATCAGGAACTGGAAAGGATATGGGAGGAGGTGCGGGAGAAGGCGGAGCGGGTGCCACCGCCGGCGGTGCTTTACGAGGAGCCGTCAATTGCGATCAAGGTGTTGCGGGATATCCTGAGTGACAATGTGGAGAAGATTACCGTGGACAATGAGCAGGTGTACCGGCAACTGGATGACTATCTTAACCGGATGGCACCGCGGTTCCGGCGCCGGCTGGAAATGTATCGGGGGGAGGTGCCACTCTTTGAGCAGAACGGCGTGGAGGTGGAGCTGAACACTCTTTTCCAGAAGCGGGTGTGGCTGAAGTCGGGCGGTTTTATTACCATTGATCAGACCGAGGCGATGGTGGTGATTGATGTGAATACCGGGCGCTCGGCACAGGAGGAGGATCCGGAGAAGTTGATTTTAGAGACGAATCTGGAGGCGGCGGCAGAGATCGCCCGGCATATCCGGCTGCGCGACCTCGCCGGTTTGATTATCATTGATTTTATTGATATGGAGGACCCGAAGAACACCGAGCGGGTGGTGCAGGAGTTAAAGGCACAGCTGGCAAATGACCGGGCAAAGTCGGACTTCTCGAAGATGAGCCGATTCGGGTTGTTGGAGATGACCCGGGAGCGTACCCGACCCGGGATGATGTATCTTTTGTGTGAGACCTGCCCGACCTGTAATGGGACCGGTCGAGTGCGGTCAAGGAGTGATGTGGCAATGCAGATCGAACGGACGATTATCAACCGGCTGCCGAAGGTCCGGGGTCGCAGGGTACGGATTCTGGTGGCACCGGGGATGGCGGAGTTTTTGACCACAGAGTGGTATGATAGGCTGGCAGAGTTTGCCCGGCGCTATGAACTGGCGCTGGATGTCAAGGCAGATTACCAGCTGTCCCCGACCGAATTTAAACTTTTGACCGAGTCGGTTTAGTCTTTAACCGCAAAAACCTTCCAGCGGCTGGTCTGGCCCGCTAGCAGGCGGATATTACTTTTGGGCACACCGAGAAATTGCGCCAGGGCGCTGATTACCGCCGTATTCGCCTCACCCTTGACCGGTCGGGCGGTGACCGCAATGGTGAGCGAACCGTCGGGATTCCGCAGAACCTTTTCCTCACGGCTGCCGGGTTTGACCAGAACACGTAGACGCACGGTATAATCTCAGGCGCTTGAAGTGAGACGGCGCACAGTGGCGCTCAGGTCGGTTTTGTAGCGGTCGATCAGTTCCTGGCGTTTGCCCGCATTCCAGCCTGATACCCGGGAAAAGTAGCCGGTGACACGGGTGATGTGGTCAACTTCCGCAGAGTGGCAGTAGGGGCAGATGGCGTTCAATCCCCGGCTGGTGCGATGACACGAGGCACAGGTGGTGAACTCGGGCGAGAAGGCGATCTGGGCGTTGCGGGTGTTCTGGTAGGTCTTGAGGACGAAGCGGGCGATCGCCTCTTTGGGCGGACGCGAGTCGGCAAGCCACACATGGGTCAGCGCACCCGCCTCAATCATATCGTGGAATTTGCCTTCCAGATATACCCGGTCAATCGGGTCGATCGGCACACCGATATTGAGATAGGTGGAGTTGGTGTAATAGACCGAGCCGCGGGCGATGTCACCTTTCACCACCTGTTGCGCCATTTGCGGGAAGAGTTCCAGGTCAAGTTTTGCCAGCCGGTAGGCGGTGGATTCGGCAGGCGTTTGCTCCAGCACGAGGCGAATGTTGTGCTCACGGGCAAGTTGCTGGCATTTGAGGTTGAGGAAGGCGATGACCTTCAAGCCGAAGCGAAGTGCCTCCTCACTTTCGTGCAGTTCCTGACCGAGGTGGTACTGGACCATTTCGTTGAGTCCGAGGATGCCGACAAGATAGGTGACCCGGTGGAGCCGGAGATAGGGTTCACCGTCCGGTGCCATGGTCAAAAGCGCCAGCGGTCCTTCGGATTTGAGCGCGAGGAGTTTCTGGATAAAGGTTCTTTTCTCCAGATGGGCGCGGACCACCATATCCAGCCGTTCGCTCAGGATTTTGAACAGGGTGGCGTCGTCGTGGTTCGCCAGGAAGGCAACCCGGGGCAGGTTGATGGTTACATTCTGCAGGGCGCAGTAGCGCATCTTCCAGGGGGTCTGGGCGTCTTTCAGGTCGTTTTCATCCAGCCGGAAACTCAGCCGGCAGCATTCACTGACCTTGGCGGTTTTTCCCCGGTCAAAGACAAAATAGGTGTTTCCCTTTTCTGCCGCGACATCGGCAATCTGGTAGAGGAAATCCATTGCGCCGGGTGTTTTGAAGAAGTTGTCGGTGAGATGGACGAGCGGTTTCGGGAAGAAGAAGGGGCGTCCGGAGCCGTCGCCTTCGTAGTACACATCAAATATCGCCCGCACAAACCGCTGTGCCTCGGTGAGGTATTCACCGTATTTTTTACCGGTATATTCACCTCCCGGTCCAATCGCCTCCACATTGGCAAAGTGGGGTGGAATTTCCCAGTAGAGGTTGATGTCAGAGAAGATCGCCTGACCGCCCCGGGCAACATTCTGCTGGGAGTACTCAAACACCAGCATCTGGGCGAGCTGGCGGATTTCTTTGTCACTCATCCCGACGAGAAACGGGGCAAAGAAGATGTTGACCGCATCCCAGCCGATGGCGCCGGCAAAATGCCCCTGCAGCGCGGCAGAAAACTTGACCATATGGGCGAGGAGGGTTTCCGGGTGCCGGGCGGGTTTTGCCATTGAGAGGGCGTTGGGCAGGTTCAGGCCAAACTTTTTTACATACTCCAGTGATTGACCGGAGCAGTAGGGGCGGTTGATAAAACCCAGGTCATGGAGGTGGATGTCGCCCCGGGTGTGGGCATCGGCGATGTCCGGGTCAAAGACCGAACTGAGGGCAAACTGCTTCAGGGTCCATTCCGCCAGGGTCATATTGGTCGCCTCGGGGTTGTGCGGGGTGTTGGCGTTTTCCCGATTCTTGTAGAGGATGAGGTTTTCCACATCAGCCAGTGGCACGCCCAATCGGGTGTGCTTGCGCCGGTAGTCTTCCAGACCGCGTTCCACCAGTTTGGCGTTAACCAGTTCCCGCACCAGGCTGGAGGTGATTCGTTTCACGCCGGCGTTGACGATAATCTCTTCCACCTCACGGGCGATTTCTTCAGCCTCGTCGGGTGCTAAATTGGTCTCGCGCACCAGGGCGCGGCTGATGCGAGAGCGGTCCCACTGTTTTATTGTGTCGTCCGAGGAGCGGACAAAAAGGGCAAACTCGGTGGTATCGCGGTTCAGTCCCATCTGGGGTTTGAGCGAGAGGGCGTGGCGGCGTCGTGCCTGCGCCCGCTTCTCCCGATGGAGGATATAAGCCTTGGCGGTCTGGGCATGGCCGTGTTCGATCAGCACCTTTTCCACCGCATCGCCAATTTCCTGCACAGTCGGGATGTGCGGACCGCGCTGGCGATACAAAAACTCCACCACCTTTTCTGCCAGCAGTTGAGCGCGGGGATAGTCTTCGCCACCAACCGAGCGGGCGGCGTTGAATATTGAGGCAGCGATTTTGTTGATATCAAAGTCAACCAGGTCACCCGAGCTTTTCTGGACTTTGCGAAAGAGTTCCGCGGGTTTTATCTCCGCGTCGGTCTTATGGCGGGCAACCCGGTTTTCAGTTTTCTTCGCCCCTTTCCCTGGCTTTGCCACTCTCGCCTCCTTTTTTAATGTGTTTTAGTTCTTCAACAAACTGTTCTGGACTGTTAAACTGCCGGTAGACCGAGGCAAAACGCACATAGGCTACCGGGTCAATTTCGATGAGTCGTTCTAGGACGAGTTCACCCAGCTCTCTGGAACTGACCTCTACCCGACTGTCTTCAGACAATTTTGTTTCCACCCGATCAACCAGTTCCTCAATTTTATCCCGGCTGACCGGTCTTTTGCGACATGCAAGGAGAATGCCGGTCAATAGTTTCTGTCGGTCATAGGGTTCGCGGCGGCCATCGCGCTTTATCACCATCAATGGCATCTTTTCGATATATTCATAAGTGGTCCAGCGCTTACCACAGGCAACACATTCTCGCCGGCGCCGAATTGCAGTTCCGTCCTGTGCGGGCCTTGAATCTAACACCCGGTCGTCTTCGTTTGCACAATACGGGCACTTCATATAGCGTTATGCAATAATACAACACAATATATGGTGCTGTCAAATAGATTGTTAATTTAGGGTTAAATTTATAACTATAATTAAAATCGTCAGTTAACCGTCTGATGCAGAAAAATACGGCGGTCGGGTTTTTTAAGGGGTGTAAAGGTGGTTTCAGGGCTAAAAATTGCTGTTTATCCACATAGTTATCCACAGGTTTTTGAAGGTGGTTGAGCCTGTTTTTCGGGGCAAATCAGGTGTTATTTCTGTGATACTGGTGCTTATGTTGGTGTGAGGAAGTGTTCGTAGCCGGTTAAGGTTAGCGGTGTCAATTGTTGATTTTTCTGGAGAAATACGCCTGAGCCCTTTTCGATCGTTCCGATTACTGTTACCGGAATATTGTCAATAGTGGCTGGTGGTCGGAACGGTGTTGTAAAGAGGAGTTCGTAGTCTTCACCCGCGGTAAGGGAAAATTTAATCGGGTCGCGGTGGTGTTTTCTGCACAGGGCACGGGTGGCAGGGTGGATGGGTATTTTTTCAGGAAAGATGGTGATGCGCACCCGGCTCATTTCGGCAAGGTGGCGGATGTCGGTTGCCAGTCCGTCAGAGGTATCAATCAGGGCGGTGATGCCGGGCTGTAATTTTCTCATTATTTTCACCCGGGGCAGAGGCAGGAGGTGGCGGTGGACCGCGGCGGCTCTTTTCGGGACTTTTTCGCGGTTGCGGAGGAGCAGGCGACCGGTTTCGCTCAATCCGGCATAGCCGGTGAGGCAGAGGTAATCACCCGGTCGGGCGCCAGAGCGAAGCAGGGGTTTATCCGTGACACCGATGGCGGTGAGGGTGACGACGAAGCGGTCCAGGGCGATGAGGTCACCGCCAGCAATCTCGCAGGACAGTTTTGCGCACACCAGTTCCATACCCTGATAGAACTGGCGCAGGTCTTTTTCTTCGGTATCTGGCGGCAGGGCGATGGCGACGAGCAGAACCGACGGCTGAGCACCCATCGCGATTATGTCAGACAGGCAGGCGCAGGCGCTTCTTGTCCCAACCTGGTAATAGGTCATATAGGACAGGTCAAAATGGATGCCCTGGGCATAGCTGTCGGTGGTGAGCACAGTTTTGCCATCAGTTAATACACAGGCATCATCACCAATGCCTACCCGGACATTACCCCTTTTCTTGACCTGACGGCTAATCATTCTGATCAGCCGGGTTTCACCGAGACGGTTAATACGCACCGGACTATATTAATCAAGAGAAGGTAACGGAGCAAGTAATACCACACTGGTATTTATTGATGATGGAGGGTTTTTCACCTGATAGGAGATTTTAACGCCGGAGCGCGGGCAACCGATGGCGGGGCTGTTAATTAACATATTTATCTGCCGTTAGTTATGGCAAAATTTGTCACTGCAAAATAGTTTAAACGGGGCAGGAAAGGGGGTATGCCCGGGGCTAGCCCCCGGGCTGCTGGGGGGCTTGCCCCTTAGTTAACCTTTAATCTGACATCCGGCTTGATTATAGATTGAATGCCGGCGTTAATTTTATCTGTTATTCGTGTTTCTATCATCTATTTTATTATCATGGCAATATCTTACATAGTTACGCGTTTAACCCGGGGTTGGGCACGGGTGTTTTATCTGAGTTGGACATCCGGTTTTACCGGTGCTGCCAGTGATTAACTGCTTGACATTTTTTTAGTTTTGGTAATACTTGGGTGGTGACCATTGCAGAGTTTCAGCGACTGATAAAGGACATTTATTTTGAGAAGGACGGTCGGCGTGGTGTTGAGGGCACTTTTCGCTGGCTGGTGGAAGAGGTGGGCGAACTGGCGCGGGCTTTAAGACATAATCGGGCAGATGAGAAAAAGGAGGAGTTTGCCGATGTGTTTGCCTGGCTGGTGAGTCTTGCCAGTCTGGTGGATGTGGACCTGGAGGAGGCGTGCGATAAGTATCGCTCCGGTTGCCCGAAGTGCCACAGCACCCCCTGCCGGTGTGAGGAGCGTTTTCCCGATAAGGAGAAAAACAGGTAAAGGAGTGTGCTATGGGTATAGTTGCTCTTTTATTGATGCTGTTCTTGAACCAGGCGTCACCGCCGGTCGTCTCGGCGCGGGATACACCCAATGACGCCGGGAAAAGTATCACCATCCGCTGGCAGTTGCGCGGTGAAGAAAGCCCGGATGAGCTGGTTCTGGAGCGGGTTGATACCACCGGTTGCGGTCAGATTATCGGTGTCCTGAAGTCCACCGAGACCGGTTTTGTTGACGAGGATGTGTGCGATGGGGTCGGTTACTCCTATCGGCTGGGCGCGGTCTTTGGTGTTGATACGCTCTGGAGTGAGCCAACCGCCTGGGTGAAGAGTTCGCCGCAGTGGTTTAACTGGGCAAGGTTAAACATCCTGGTCGCGATGGTGATATTTTTTGCCCTGGTGATTTATTTTATTGAGCATGCCAAGGCGGGCAGGCATCTGTTTGTGCGGCGCATCGCCGGCCTGGATGCGGTGGAGGAGGCGGTTGGTCGGGCAACCGAGATGGGTAAACCGATTGTGTATGTGCCGGGACTGGGTTCGGTGGCGGACATCGCAACCATCGCCTCGTTAAATATCCTGGGTGAGGTGGCAAAGAAGACCGCGCAGTACGATTCGGCGCTTCTGGTCCCGAACCGCGACCCGATTGTGTACACCGTTGCCCGGGAGGTGGTGAAGGAGGCTTACACCCGTGCTGGCAGGCCGGACGCCTTTCGTCCGGACAACATCTTCTTTGTTACCTCGGAGCAGTTCGCCTATGCGGCGGCGGTTGATGGTCTGATGGTGCGCGAGAAGCCGGCGACGAACTTCTTTCTGGGCACCTTCTGGGCGGAATCGCTTATTCTCGCTGAAACCGGAGCGACGACCGGTGCGATTCAGATTGCCGGCACCGACTCGGTGTTCCAGTTGCCGTTCTTTATCACCGCCTGTGACTACACGCTGATTGGCGAGGAGTTGTATGCGGCGAGCGCCTATCTCTCCCGGGAGCCGTTGCTGCTGGGTTCACTTAAAGGGCAGGACTTTGGTAAACTGGTGATTCTGGCGGTGATTGTAGTTTCTTCGGCGCTCTTACTGCTTTCCCGGCTGCCGGCTTTGCAGTCGCTGGGCACGATAATTAACTTCTTCAATGTCAGTAGTGCCGGTGGCGGCACTGTTATCACATAAGGGGGTGTTATGCGTCGGACATTACCACTGGCGATATGTTTAATAATGGGAATTGTGATGATGGTGCAGTTTTTTGTGCCTCATCCGATTTCGGTTGGTTTCTATGACCTGACAACAAAATGGATAAGGATTGTTTCCGCGTTTGCCCTGGTTCTGGGTGTCGGTAGCCTGATACTTTATCATATTGACCGGCTCCAGCGCAAGCGACCGGGCTGGGCGTATTCAATTGTTACCCTGGTGGCACTGGTGGTGACCGCGAGTATCGGACTGGGCTGGGGTGTGAAGCCAGGCGCGCCGTTGCAGGAGATAATCTTTAAAAATATCCTGGTGCCTTTGAACGCGTCGATGTTTGCCATTCTGGCGTTTTATATGGCATCAGCTGCCTACCGGGCGTTCCGGGCGCGGACAAAGGAGGCGGCGCTGCTGTTGATTGCGGCGTTTCTGGTGATGCTCGGGATGGTGCCGGTTGGCGCGGCGATCTGGGGCAAATTGCCCGAGGTGGCGGAGTGGATTCTCTCGGTGCCGAATATGGCGGCGAAGCGGGCGATTCTTTTCGGTGTGGCGCTGGGTGCGATTGCGACCTCGCTCAAGGTTATTCTTGGAATTGAACGGGGCTGGCTGGGAGGAGGTAAATAATGGGCTTCTGGGAACGGCTGTTAAAGATTGACCGCAAGATAATCTTTATCGCGATGGCGGTGCTGGTGCTTTTTCCGCTTTTGAAACCGCTGGGGCTGGGGGTGAGTTCCGGACCAAGGGCGAAGGCGGTGTTTGATGCGGTTGACGCCATTCCACCGGGCAAGACACTTTTAATATCGGTTGATTTTGACCCGGCATCAATGCCCGAATTGTATCCGATGCTGGTGGCACTGATGCGCCATGCCTTTGCCCGGGATGTCAAGGTGCTGTTGTGCGGGTTGTGGATTACCGGTGCCGGTCTGGCGGATAAGGCGGTTACCGAGATTGCGCCCGAGTATGGAAAGGTATACGGACGGGATGTTGTGTATCTGGGCTGGAAGGCGGGCGTGGATGCGGTTATCCTCGGGATGGGCGAGAATATCAAGAATGTGTTCCCGGTTGATTACTATGGTCATCCCCTGGATTCCCTGCCGATGATGCAGGAGGTGACCAGGTTGCGGGATATTCCGTTTATGGTGTCAATCTCTGCCGGGACACCGGGTTTTTCGGACTGGTTGCTTTACGGACAGTCCCGTTACGGGCTGCGGGTGGCTGCGGGTGTGACCGCGGTGTCGGCAGCAGACGCCTACCCGTATCTCCAGACCGGTCAGTTGACCGGGTTGCTCGCCGGGATGAAGGGTGCGGCTGAGTATGAAGTACTGGTGCAAAGGCATGATTACAGCAAGGCGTATATGCCGGCGGTGGCGGCGATGGATTCGCAGTCACTGGCGCATATTGTGATTCTCGTCCTGGTGGTCATTGGCAACATCGCCTTTTTTGCCACCAGAAAGAGAGGGAGGTAATATGCACATCTCAACTGATATCTGGACCTGGGTTGCGGTGATATTGACCTTCGGGATTTTTTCCTTCCTCTGGAAGGACAATCCGTTTTACAAGTTCTGCGAGCATCTGTTCGTCGGAGTGTCGGTGGGTTATACGATTGCGCTCACCTGGTATAATTCGGTTTACCCGGACCTGGTTACGCCTTTGTTCCGACAGGGTAAACCCCTGTACGTTATTCCGTTTCTTCTGGGGTTGTGTTACTTTTTCCGGTTTATTCCCAGGGCGGCCTGGCTGGTGCGGATTCCGATGGGGTTTGTGCTGGGCTGGGCATCCGGCGTGGCGATTCCGGCGTTTTTCCAGACCAATATCATCAAGCAGATTCAGGGGACGCTTTTGACACCGGCGATATTTGCGCGCTGGGATGTGTTTCTCTGGGCGTTGATTTCTTTTGTCGGTGTTATCTCTTCTGTGTTATATTTCTTCTTTTCCCGCGAGCATAAGGGCGCGCTGAAGGTTGCGGCTGAGACCGGGATTGTATTTTTGATGATCGGGTTTGGTGCCTCGTTCGGTTATACTGTGATGGCGCGGATGTCGCTTTTGATTGGCAGGTTTCAGTTCCTGTTGCGCGACTGGCTCGGGGTAATCAGGTGAGGTCCTGGCGAATCAGGCGCAGCGGCGCTTTTGCGATTTTGCTTTTAGGCTTTTGTTCTCTGTTGCCTGGTGGCGGGCTGGAATATGTGCCGAGCGATTCCAGGGTTTATGAGGACCTGGATTTATTAAAGACCGGTGGTTTAATCCATTCTCTACCCTGGGGCAGTCGTCCCTGGACCAGGCAGGAGTGTGCCAATCTTTTTCTTGAGGCGGAGTCGACCGCGCGCGGGCTGGTCTATTTGACACCGATACAGCGGGCGGCGCTGAAAAGGTTGCGGTGGGAGTTTGGGGGAGAAATAGCGCAGAAGCCAGATAGAGCAGAAGATAATGCAAGGGTGAGGAAGCCGGTGCTCAGGCTGGATTTAGATGAGGGTGCTGTCCAGATGGACTGGTTTTCGCGGTTGCGCGTAGAAAGGGACGAGCAGCGGGCGGGATTGGGGATTGTATTGAACAATCGTCCGGCACTGCGGTTCTTTTTTTATGAGCGGATAGAGGCGACGGTTATTAATCCTGCCAGGAGTGGGGTTTTTGACTCCTGTGGTTGGCATTTCCCCGGGACCAGGGTCCTGCCCTGGCGCGAGCGGGTGCTGTGGGAGATGGAACGGGCATATTTCGGGTTTAAATTGCCCTGGTTGAGGATACAGGCGGGCAGAGACCGATTTTTCTGGGGTCCGGGTTATCTTTCCTCGGTGATGCTTTCTGACCACGCACCCAGCCTTGACCATATCCAGTTCAGCACCCGGGGCAAGAACATCAAGTTTCTTGCCTTTACCGCCATGGGCTCGCGCTGGAATGAACGGCATCGATTCATCTCGGGTCAGCGGCTGGAGGTGCTTCTTTTGCGCCGCCTGGTGCTGGGTGGGGCGATGTTTAATGTGTACACCTGGGAGTCAGCCCGGGACTTCAGCGGTATGCTTAACCCGCTCCTGCCGCTTTATTTTTCGATTGCCAACTCAGGACACGGGGACAACCTCCTGGTGGGCTGGGATGCCACCCTCTACCTGCCCAGAAGCAAAATTTACGGTCAACTACTTTTAGATAATTACGAATTCAACACCCGTAAAGATGCGCCTAACTGCGTGGGCTTGCAGGCGGGTGGGCTCTGGCTACCGGGTGCGTGGGAGATAAGGGGGGAGTACGCCCTGGTTACCGCCTTTACCTACTACCATCGGTTAAGAGACATAATGTTTGAGAATTATACGGTTCCGCTTGGACATGAGATTGGACCGGATGCAGACCGGCTGTGGTTGCGGATTTCCCTCAACCCCGGGATGTGCAAGATAGGGGTCTGGAGTGACTTCACCCGGCGGGGGTATTACAATCGCGGAGATTATGAGCGATTAAGTTTTGATATGGTGGACACCGTCTTTCTCCGGCACCATTATGAGTTTCCCGCCCGGGGTTGGAATCCGCTGGCACCTGATGATGATGTGGAGGTTGAACGGACACTGCGCATTGGTCCGGAAGTGGAATTAACGCCTCTACCCGGGGTCTATCTCCAGGCAACAGGCGCGATTGCGTTTTACGAGAACAAGGATGGTATGCCGGCAGAAAATAGGGTTGAGCCGTGGTTCAGGGTAAAACTGGAATGCCGCTATTAACGCTGAAGTTTTTCACCCAGTAGTTTTTCAATTTCCGCCCCGGGGATGGCGCCAATCCGGAGCAGGCGAAATGGTTTGACCGTTAAGTCGATGATGGTTGAAGGGAGTCCGGAACCAGTAGTGCCGGCGTCAATCGCAATATCAACATGCTCGATTATCCTCGGGTCAATCGCGCTGAAGTCATTGGGTGCCGGATGACCGTGCAGGTTCGCACTGCTACCAGCAACTGGTGCACCGAGTTGCCTTGAGATTTGCGAGAAAATAGTATTAGCGACAACCCGGATGCCGACTGTGTTGCCACCACCGGTGACGATGTCCGGAGCAAGCGGCGAACGGAGAAATATCAGGGCAAGCGGACCGGGTAAAAATTTCTCAACGAGGATTTCTGCCTCAGGCGGGATGTCGGTAATAAGCGGTTTTGCCTGTTCAAAGTCGGCACAATGAACCAGGAGGGGCTGGGTTTTGGCCCGACCTTTAATCGCGATGACCCGGGCGATGGCGGCAGGCTGGCGGATATCAGCGCCAATTCCGTAAACCGTTTCTGTAGGAAATATCGCCACTCCACCACTTTTGAGAATCGAGACACATTTCTGAATTGCGGCGCTATCCGGACGCAACACCTTAGCCATTTTTTCTACAGGGCAGAGGTGATTTCGGTTATTTCGTAGTTCTTATCCGTAATGACAACCCGCTCGCCACAGGTTCGTCCCAAAAGTTGCCGGGCAAATGGTGACTGGTAGGAGATAATGTTTTTCTCCAGGTCTGCATCCCAGGGTCCGAGGATGGTCCATTCGGAAATTGTGCCGCTGTCGTCTTTCAGTTTAACCCGGCAGCCGATGTTAACCCGGGAGGTGTCAATTTTTTCTGGCTGGAGCGGTTTTGCCCGGCTGATGTCCGCACTCAAGCGGTTTATCTTCGCCATCAGGCGCGCCTGTTTTTCCTTTGCCGCCTTGTATTCGTAATTTTCGGAAAGGTCGCCAAAGGCGCGGGCACGGGCAATTTCTTCTGTCACCCGGGGCAGTTCTTCTTCGGTCAGCCTTTTTAGTTCCGCCTTTGCCTTTTGAATTCCCGCGGCTGAACTCCAGATAACATCTTTCCCTTCCTGTCTTTCTTTTAGGGACGGGAATGCGGTAAGAAATAGGCTGGTAATCTCGTCCTGCTGGAATGGTTCCAGAGCTCGACTGCGCCGGATGCGGTCAAGGAGTTTTAGTGCTGTCGGGTTGTCAATCTCCTTAAGGCTCTGCTGAATGATGCGGTAGTTGTCTTTTATGAGGAGTTTTTTTATTTTATTAACGAGGCTGCGGTCAGATCCGGCAGCGGCGTGTTCCATCAGGTCGAGGAGCCGGAAAAGGGCGGACGCAGGTGGATAATTTTCTATCAGAAAGAGGAAATTGTGAGGTTGGGAACGATAGTCAGTCAGAACCGTTTCTACCAGTTTTTGCCAGACCGCAGATTTGTCTTTCTGGAGTTTTTGGGCAATTATGTTTTTGATGCGTCGGTCATCAGTGATGAGGAACAGGCGGGAGTACAGTTCGTCCCAGTCTTCGCTGCGATTTTGCATCAGCGCTTCGAGAAACTTTCTTTTCTCAGCCAGGCTGTTCAGCGCCTGCCAGACCGCAGGGAGTTGTGCCGGGGTTATCCGGCTGATTTCTTCTGCTGAGTAAATGGGGGGCGTCGGAGCAGTAGTGTCTGGCTCAGTAGTGCGTGCGGTGTCCGGTATTTTTTTTACAGGTTGGGGGAGCCAGCGATAGGTGCGCTGGGGCCGGGTCTGAATCTCAATATGGGGGTGATGGGTTAGCTGTTTTCTTGCCTTTTCCCAGAAATCAGGGTAGTTTTCTGCACCAGTGAGCGGTTGAATGAACTTCTGGATGGTTGAGGGGGGGGCTGCGGTCTTGAGGTCGCGTAAGAGGAGGAGGACAAGTTGTGCAGGGTTTTGCTGGGCGAGGTTACGGAGTTGCTCCGGGTTGTTTGCCAGTTGATAGAAAAAGCCGTCGGGGGGCGGAAAGGTGAGCTGGCGGTTAGCAGTCAGGACATCAAGGGTTGTCTCGGTGCCGGCGTTGAACACGATTGTTACACGGTCAAAGAGCAGGTCGAGTTCTTTTATTCTGCCCACGCCTAGGCAGGAGTCATAGACTATTTTATCCGGGAGGAGGTTGAGGTAGGTGTCAAGTTTGGTGAGGGCAACTGGTAGTTTTTCACCAAAGCCGAGCCCGGATTTCTGGATGATTTTTTCGAGGAGGGGTTCATCAGGGTAGATGTTGCGGAGGCATGTGGTGATTTGCCGGGGGATGTTGTCGTCGTCGGGTGTTATTTCAGCGAGGAGGCGGAGGACCCGGAGTTGCTGGGGGTAGGCTTTTTGTTGTGAGAGGTGCGTTGTCAGGACCCAGAGGAGGGTGGTGACGAGTTGCAGGGGTGCCCAACGCCGGGCAAGGTTGATAAGGTTGATGAGGTCGTCGAGGGGTAGGTTCGCTTCGAGGAGTTCGAGCCAGGTGGTTTCTAGTTCGTCGTAGGTTTTGGTGCCGAGTTGGGTGCGGAATTTTTTTATCAGCTCTCTACTCATCTGCTTTCCTTTCTGGATAGATTAGTCTCAGACCGTGGCAGGGCTGAAAATAGGATATGACCTTCATCCTGGTTTCCGGGAGGGGGAGGAGTGAGAGGAGCGCATAGTAATCTTCGGGGAGATAGACCGCGATGTCGGTGCGCCCGGGCAAAAGTTCCACCCGATTGCGATAGTAAGCGGAGTCAAATTCGGGTAAGGGTAGATGGGTGTTGCCGGTGATGTTGCAGAACCAGGTGCGGTGCCAGTTGCCTGGCGGGACTACACCACCCGGGTCATCAGGTCCGAGGTGCGGACTGGCGAGGAAGTAGATAAGATTGAGCGATTCCGGACTGAAGTCGGTGAGGTAGAAACGGGCAAAGGGGATGGCGTTGGTGTCGGACATTGAGCAGGAGTTGACGAGAAAGGTGGTGAGGTCCCAGCCGTAACCGGCATTGCCGGTGGTGTTCAGTTCGCCAAGGATGATGGTGTCAGTCTGAACCGGCAGGGTGGAGATCGTTTCGCGAGCAAAGACTTCTTCGCACCGGAAACGGGCGGAGATGGTGTAGTCACCGGTGACACCATCCGGGTTATGGGTATAACCCAAACCGTTAACGGTATCAAGCAGTATAAAACTTTCGCTGCCCGCAGGTCTCCACCAGATGCCGTATAAAACCGCGGTGTGGTTTCTTCCCGGTTCCCAGGAGAGGTGGACGAATATACCATCAACTGGCGCAAGGCGCAGGTTTTCCGGCGGACGCAGGGGCGGAAAGTCAACAAGGATGGATTCAGGTAGAGACCAAGGGCTCAGGTTGCCGGTGCGGTCTTTTGCCCGGCAGGTGATGTAGTATTTGCCCTGTGCCCGGTAAATGTGTTCGAGAGAAACAGATTCGCCTGAGGGAACAAATTCAGTCCAGGTGCGGGAGTTGTCACCCCAGTTAAACTCGATCGCGACACTCTCAGAACGGATGTGACCAGCCCGGGTGATAAATACCAGCGGTGTGTCGGGATAGGCGATCCGGGGACCAGCGGGAGGTAATGGGGTGATGGGACCGAAGAACTGGATATTCAGATAGAAGGGGTCGGACAGCGGTGATTCGTTGCCCTTTTCATCCCGCGTCTGGACGGTAACACCAAACCTGCCGGTGTCTTGATAGATATGCTTGAAGAACATCGTTTCGCCAGAGGGCAGTTCCGCACTCCAGATGGGTTCACTCTCATCGCCCCAGTTGAAAAGATAGGCGATATTATCACGGTTCGGGTCGGTGCTAACCGCCCAGAAGGTCAGGGTTTCGCCTGGTTGCCCCCTGTCCGGTCCGCCAACATAGGGAATAGCGGGCGGTCTTTCCCTGTTACACCCGATAATAACGCTCAAAAGCGCAATCCAGAGCCAGCGACACATAGCGTACTGATTAGGGTATTCACAACTGCGCTGGAGTCAAGCACAAGCGCAGAAGAGATAGAGCAGAAGAGCAGAAGAATGGGTTTTCTTGACTTGGGGTGATGGTGAGGTTAAATAATAGCGTGGGACGGCAAGATGATATTCCCGCGGTAATAAAAGAGGCAAGTTCCCGGACAGGAGGATGGTAATGAGGATGAAGGATTTTCTTTTGCCGGGCGGGATATTTTTTGCCGGGCTGGTGCTCGGGCTTTTGTTTGAGTTGTTTATCCTGCAGAGGTTGAAGGCGCTCGCCCGGCGCACCAAGTGGGAGGGTGATGAGGTAATTGTTCGGGCATTTCAGGGCTGGACCGCGGTGCTGGGCGCGGTGCTGGGTTTTTATATCGCCCTGTTCTGGGTGCCATTTACCACCGCCACATTGCATATTATTCACCGGGTGCTGATGGTGGTTACAATTCTGGTGGTGACGGTGATTCTGGCAAGGATGGCGGGTGGGTTTATTAACATCTATGGCGAGAAGGGCCGGGGTGTTTTGCCTGCCGGGACGATATTTGCCAATCTGAGTAAGGCGATTGTGTTCATCCTCGGTGGGCTGGTGATCATCAATTCACTGGGGATTTCCATCACACCGATTATCACGACCCTGGGGCTGGGTGGTCTCGCGGTGGCGCTGGCGCTGCAGGATACGCTGGCAAATTTTTTTGCCGGGTTGCATCTGCTACTTGCCCGTCAGATTAAGCCGGGTGATTATATCAAACTGGAAAATGGTGAGGAGGGTTTTGTTGTTGATGTTACCTGGCGGACAACCACCATCCGGCAGTGGAGTAACAATATGGTGGTGGTGCCCAATGCCAAGCTGGCATCCGCAATCGTGATTAACTACGAACTGCCGGGTAAGGAGATGACGGTGCCGGTGCCCTTGAGCGTAAGTTATGACAGCGACCTGGAAAAGGTGGAGGCGGTGACACTGGCGGTGGCAAGGGAGGTGATGCGGGAGGTAGCGGGTGGAGTGGCGGATGCGGAACCAATTCTGCGCTATCAGGCTTTTGGTGATTCAGGGATACAGTTGTCGGTGTTTCTGCGGGTGCAGGAGGCGATGTATCAGTTTGCGGTCCGGCACGAGTTCATCAAGCGGTTGCACCGACGCTATAAGGAGGAAGGGATTGTTATTCCGTTCCCGATGCGGACGGTTTATCTGAAAGACGAGCGGGAAGGTGAAAATGGTTGACAGGCAAAAGGTAGTGGTTATTCTCTCTGGCGTATGAAAGTTAAACTTGCTGGCTTTAACATCGAAGCAGAGTTGATTGAAAGTTGTGCCCGCAATCGCCGGGTGGTACCAACACCGGAGACGATCGCCGCCGCCTATGCCCGGGTGAGCCGGAGTGAGAAGACAGTTGAGCAGTTGCGCAGTGAGGCAAGACGGGAACTGAAAAAGGCGCGGCAGTCCAATCAGACCATCGTGTTCGGAATGGGGCATCATTCCATTGCCGAGCATGCGGTGTTTAACTTTGATATTATCGGTGTTTCCCGGCTGGCGGTGGAGGCGATTGAGCACCATCGCCTGGCATCGTTTACCGAACGGTCCCAGCGCTATGTCCGGCTGGGTGAAGAGGTTGTTGTGCCGGCTGAGATTCAGGGTTCGGAGTTTCTGGGCGATTACCTTAATATCATCCGGGTGCAGAATAGCGCCTATCAGCGGTTATTTGAAATGTTGAAGGAGCATTTTGCCGCATCGCGACCAGAACTGCAAAGTGACCCGGCAAAGATTGAGAACCTTGCCAAGGAGGACGCCCGTTATATCACCAGTCTGGCGACCCAGACCCAGCTGGGGATGACCCTGAACGCCCGGACTTTGGAGTTGATGGTGCGCCGGATGGCGGCGAGTGAACTGGCAGAGGTCCGGGCGCTGGGTGAGGAGTTGTATCGTGAGGCAGAGGCGGTGGCGCCGTCGCTATTGATTTTTACCGGTGCGACCGATTATGAGAAAAACACCTATCCCCGGCTGCGGGAGTTTGCCACCCAGTTTATGACCAGACCGTTTCCCCGGCGTCCGCGCAACCTGATTGCGATGTCCGCCTCGGATGTTGTCCTGGTGGACTATACGCAGAATGCGGACAATAAACTGCTGGCGACCCTGATGCATTCGTCCTCCCGGGCGTCCTATGCCGAGTGCCTGTCCCGTTCGGAAAAGCAGACACTGGCAAGGAAAAAGGAGATTTTTAAACTGGCGTGTCAGGACCTGCAGGCTTACGATGCGGTGCTGCGGGAGTTTGAGCATCTGTATCTGACATTTGAGCTGGTGATTTCTGCTGCCTGTTTTGCCCAGTTAAAGAGGCATCGGCTCACCACTATCACCGCCCAGCCCTATGACCCGGACCTGGGCTGGACAATTCCGGTGTCAATTGCGGAGTTGAAGGAGCACAAGAGTTTTAAGGAGGTTTTGAGCCAGACCGAAGAGGTTTATGACAAGATTGCGACGGTTAATCCGGCGGCGGCGCAGTATGTTTTGACCAACTCCCATCAGCGCCGGGTGTTGATTACCCTGAATGCCCGGGAGTTGTATCACATGTCCCGTTTGCGTCAGGACCCATCAGCCCAGTGGGATATTCGCGATGTTGTTACCCGGATGGTGGAGCAGGCAAGGAATGTGATGCCGTTGACCCTGCTTCTGGCAGGCGGGAAGGAGGACTATCCTAGGGTGTATCAGGATTTGTACGGTAAACCGCCCCAGGTGGTGAAACTGGTGTTGCCCGAGCCCCGGGAGATAGGTAATAACAGTCAGGCAGGAAAAAACAATCTGTCCGCAGGGAAAAATCAATCCCGTAAGGAAAACCGGGTAAAGAGGAAATGACGGTCAATAACAGTCAGGAGTTAAAAGCGGCGGTAAAGGCGCAGGCGCCGGAGGTGGTCATAACCGCGCCAGAATTGATTAAACAGGTGCGGCTATTTATGGCGCTCCGGCTGGTGGCAAATGTGCTGGTGTTTGTTATCCTGGCGATAGCCATCTTTATGTGGGCAAATCCGCTGAGGATTTTATTTTTCGAGTCCGGTCAGGGCAGGCTGGCGCGGCAGATTCTCCTGGGGATTGGTATTATTCTACTATTTATTGATTATCTCCTGCCGGTGGCAAGGCTTTACAAAATCGCGGAAGGTGATGGCAACCAGTTAAAACTGGTGTTGAGAAAATCCCGAGGATAAAATCCGGGAGGTGTATTATGCGGGTAATGGTGTTGCTTGCCTTGCTTATATTCAGCCCGACAATCGGGCAGTTGAGTTATATTGAATGTTCCAGCGGGTTGATTAACAATCCCCGGCTGGAGGGCGGCAGGACTGAACTGGAATTTGCCGATGTTAATAACGACGGTAATCCGGATATCATCTCAATTGGCGACCATGGTAACCCTTATGTTAACAGCGAGGAGCACGGGATAATGGTCTGGTTTGGTGATGGCCGGGGTAACTGGACTGTTTATCAGTACGGCAACTTTGGTTATGGTGGAATTGCGGTTGGTGATGTGAACCGGGATGGTCATCTGGATGTTGGTTACGGGATGCATCACAACTATTCAGGCGAGGACCTGGGTAATGATATGCTGGAGGTGGCGCTGGGAGACGGGACCGGCAGGAACTGGGTTGCCTGGGATGATGGGCTGATGCCCGGTGGTGCCTGCTGGGGAATGTTTTCTACCGATTTTGCCGATGTAGACCATGATGGGCTCCTGGATATTGGCTCCTGCTCTTTTGGCTACGGTGTTGGGCTGCGGGTGTATCTTAATCAGGGTGATGGGACCTGGGTTGAGAGCTGGGGAACACCGGACAGCATCAACAGTGCGATGGAGTTTTACTTCCGGGATGTGAATCGGGATGGTAATCCGGATATTATTTCTGCCACCGCGGGTCCGGCGGTTTACTTTGGTGATGGGACCGGAAGGTTTTATCCTGGTGATAGCGGTTTACCCCGCTCCAATTACGGGTTAAGTGGCATATCACCCGGTGATGTTGATAACGATGGTGGTTTTGATGTGGCGTTCTGTAACAACCAGGGTGGGGTGGAGGTGTGGGTCTGGAATGACTCCGCCGGGGTGTGGCAGAGTTTTTCTAACGGGTTACCCACCAGCGGTAATTATGGTGGGACGCAGTTGGGTGATATGAATGGTGATGGTCATGTTGACTTATGTGCGGTTGGCGGTGGACATATTATCATCTGGCTCGGTGACAGCCAGGGCAACTGGACCCGGGCGGTAGATATTCCGACCAATTCCCCGGGTTCCTATCAGGCTTTTCGCACCGGCGCCGATTTTGACCATAATGGCAGACCGGATATGGCGGTAGTGCTGCGGGAGGGGACCTGGCCCAATTACCTGAACTACGCCCGTGCCTATAAAGAGGTAACACCAAAAGAGAGTTTGCGGATATTTCCGGTCTTTCCCCGGGGTGGGCAGCGGTTCTGGAACAGTTCGGTGCAGTTTATTGAGTGGTGGAGTGAGGTGCCGGGTTCAGAGTCGACCGGTCCGGGGTTTGTCCGGTTAGAACTATCCACCACCGGTCCGGCTGGTCCCTGGACATTGATTGCTGACAGTTTGCCCAATAACGGCAGATACCAGTGGCGCGTGCCAGAGGCGATTAGTTCCCGGGACTGCTTTATCCGTTACACCGTTTTCAAAGGCGGACAGGTTACTTTCAGCGTTACCCCCGGGCCGTTTTTTATTGGCGACCCGACCGGTATTAAATCAGAGCCAAAAGACCCGGGCACTCCCGGTGCTGTAATCTGTCTGATTGTCCCCAATCTGGCAAGGGAGAGGGTAAGGGTTGTTCTTGCCGCTCCTGCGGAGCGGGCAGAGGTGTGGCGGCTGGTGGATGTGTCGGGAAAGATAAAAAAGGAGATAATGGTTAATGCCGGCGACCGGGACTTTTTACTTGATACCGGTTTTCTGCCCGCCGGAATATACTTTATCCTTCCAGATAGGCAGGTGACTTCCGGGGGAAGTAATGTCTTCGCTCCGGGCAGGTTTGTTATAACAAAATAAAAGGAGGAACGAATGCAAAAGGTGTTTGTGGTTGCCCTGATGGCACTGGTGATTACCGGTGTCGTTACCTGCAAGAAGCAGGATGTTGCTGCGGACCGGGCGGCGATTATCGCACTGGTAGAAAAAGATACAGTCCACTTCTCCGCCACAACCAGCCATGACTCCACCGGTGGTAGTTATTTCCTTAGCGAAGATACGCTGGTGTGGTGGTGGCGTGGACCCCAGACCCATGACACCGCGGTTATCACGGTGGAGGTAACAGGTGATTCTGCCTGGGTTAGCTGGTCAAGGCACAATTTTGGTGAGTTTCACATCCTTGCCAAACCGCCGGACACATCACTGGTGCTCTGGAATAAAAGGCTGATGGAGACGGTGCGGCTGTGTGCGGTATTTAAGAGGGAAGGCAGGGAGAGTGATACCGACCGGGGCTGGCGTTTGAAGAAGATTTCTTTAGGAACCGGGATTTCGGATTCGGTAAATACCGTGCGGATTGATTCGGTGCGAATTCGGAGTTCGCTGCGGGATTTGTTGGTTACCAGTCCGTTGACCACAGTTTTCCCGATAGACAGTCTGTTTTCCTTTACACCCGGAGAAGAGGTTACGATTACACTTTACACCAATGCAACCGAGGGTTTGGCCTTCCTGCATACATTTATTCTTGCCTGGCCGTTTTATGTGCGGGTGCCTTTTAACTATCTGGGAGATGGGGTGTTTCAGGGCACCTGGCATGCCCAGTTACTGCCTTCCCCGCGGTTTGCCATCTTTGATTTACTCTCCCGGTCAACAATTTATTCACCGGATGCGCCCTACGACTTTAACGGCTGGCTTTTCCTGTACCAGATTAAGACCGCAGACTGATAAAGAAGGGTGTTGGTGCGGGGGCGGGTTAATCCTGCCCCCGTCTTTTTATATATAAGAATGTATAACAACCGGTTAGCCCGTAACTGCGGAAGAGATGGGACAAGAAAAAACCTGCCCGCAGAAGTGCCGGTTGTGCCGTTACCGGCACCTGCGACCCTTCGTGTCACAAAACCGGATGAGACATGGGATGTTAATCTGGCAGTAAGCCTCCATTCCCATCTCATTGCGAAACGGAGTGTTAACTATCTACTGGACAAGAGAGCAAAACTGATATTAAACCTGCGGCTGGAGGGGAAATAAGCCTGCGATAGTAAAACGGAGCGTATAGTTAAATATATCCAGAGAGTAACCAGAGGGGTAACCCCGGGAATAACCCACCCACATGTCCCTTTTGGGAAACTTCAACCGGGCTGAATTCGCTAATACCTTGCCAGTGCGAAGGTTATAATAAGGTTTTCCTGGAAAATAGCAAACGGGGTGTTAATTTTTCAGAAAGTCTGGCTCTGATTGAATAGCAGGACTGCGCAAAATGCGCCGTCAGGTGTCGGATACTTCTCGTTATCAGCATCTGTCGGGCTATCGGTACCGCACCCTGAAACGATTGCCCTGGTGCATTCAGAGTTTGTCCTTGAGAGAGGAAATATTTTCATTATATTTCACCCGACAGGTAACGGGGTTTAGTTTATGGAGGTTATGCCCTTCTCTGTTTCAGTTGTTGGCAACCGGTTAATAGTTAACAGTTACAGACAGAAACTTCCGCTTTAGACAATTTAGGCTTCTTTTCTTATCAGGCGGTGGCTCCTGCCGCTATTTGCCGGGCAGACAAGGAGCGGGTTTTTTATTTTTAGCCCGGCACGCGGCACCGAGCGGAAAACGGAGAGCAGTCCGCACCTTGTGCCCGGTGCCAATGATGTGTGCTTTCTTGCGCCTGGTGTTTATTTCATCCGCTTCAGCTCAACATCGGAAACAAGACGGGTGGTGGTCGCCCGGTAAAAGATGCCGCAGGACGAGGGTGAGGGTGGAACTTAAAAAGCGGATTCCAACCGGGTGTTGGAGGAAGGTGGGCGAGGTTTTACCCGACCCCGCGGCGGCAGGCGTTATTTTAGAATATCAACTTGACCTGCCCCAGGCTGTGCGAGTGGTGGTTTATGATGCACCGGGCCGACGGGTGGCAGTGCTTCATTCAGGCAATCAGTCCGCTGGTGTCCATCGGCTGAAATGGAGTCCAGAAGCATCCGGTGCCTACTTTGTCCTGCTGGAAACAAACCGGCAGCGAGAAAGGACGAAGGTCGTTGTAAGATAAATCACGAGTTCCGCAATCTATATAAAAATTTTTCTTGACAAGGGGTTTAATTTTTATATTTTTTAACTTCTTGATGTACTTTTTACCTAAAGAAAGAAGCCAGAACTGGGTCACCCGGTTAGCGGGTGAGTTCAATTTATTTTTGCCCCTCAGGGTAGAAGGCAAGACGCACTGGCAGAAATATGATGCGGGTAACTTTGCGATTGAGCAACTGGCGTTATCCGATATCCGGGCAGCGGAGCCAATCAAAGCCTTTCTCTATCGCCCCCGGGAAGTGGTTGCCACATTTCCCAACCCGATGGAGCCGGCTGATGAGACGCCGGCTCTTCTTTTTGGGGTAAAGGGGTGTGACCTGCGCGGGCTGGCGGTGCACAAGAAGATGTTCCTTGAGGGTGAATTTCGCGACCCGTTTTATGCCCGCAGGCTGGAAAGGACGGTTCTGGTGGCGGCAGATTGCCCGAATCCCCGGGAGAGTTGCTTCTGTAATCTCGTTGGTTTGACGCCGTTTGTGAATGAAGGGGTTGATTTGAGCATCACGCCGTTTGATGATGGCTGGCTGGTTGAGGTGATTTCCGACCGGGGGGAGGAGATAGCGGATGGGGCAAAGGATTTGTTTGTTCCGGTGGGTGAGCACCACCGGGCAAGGCGGGAGGAGCAGCGTCAGAGGGCGTTGAGTGTGCTCAAAGAGCAAAACCCGAAACAGTGGAACTCTGATTTACCCCAAGCGATTGATAAGAGAACACCAGACCGCTCCTTCTGGGCGAAGGCTGCGGAGGATTGTGTGGAATGTTTTGGCTGTTTGATGACCTGCCCAACCTGTTTCTGCTTTTTGCTCTATGACCAGGTAAAGGCAAAGGCGGGTGCTGATGCCAGCCAGTTTGAGCGCACCAAGGTGTGGGATGCCTGTTATATGGCGATGTATGCCCGGGTGGGTGGTGGCGCCAACCCCAGACCGGAGTTTGTTAAGCGTTTCATTAACCGGTTTCACTGTAAGTTTATGCACTTTATGAACCAGCATGGTTTTTATGCCTGTTCCGGATGCGGACGATGCTTCACCGCGTGTATGGGTAAGATAGATATCAGAAATATCCTGGCGCAGTTATGAAGAACCCGTATCAGCCAATACCGGCAAAGATATTAGAGGTGATTGAGGAGACGCCGAATATCAGGACATTTGTCCTGAAACCGGAAGAGGAGATTCCCTTCCTTGCCGGGCAGTTTGTCGAGTTAACCATCCCTGGTTTCGGGGAAGCGCCCTTTACCCCTTCATCATCGCAGTTTGAGCGGGAGAAACTGGAGATGACGATAATGCGGGTCGGTCGGGCAACCGGCGCGCTGTTTACCAAGAAGGCGGGCGATGTGCTCGGGATTCGTGGCCCTTACGGTAAGCCGTATCCGCTGGATAAGTTTGTTGGTCGGGACATCTATATCGTTGGTGGTGGTGTCGGGCTGGCACCGTTGCGGGCGCTTTTCCTTGCCCTGGTGCATGAGATCAAGAAGTACGGACGGATTTATTTGCGCTATGGTGCGCGGACACCGAAAGACATTGTTTACAAAAAACAGTTAAAGGAGTGGGAGAAGATAAAGGGTGTGGACATTGACCTTTCGGTGGACAGTGCGGACGGACCCTGGGAGCGCAAGGTGGGTGTGGTGACCTGTTTGATGGATGAGATTCCCTGCGATGTGAAGAAGAGCGTGGCGGTGGTTTGCGGACCGCCGATAATGATGAAGTTTGTCACCAAGCGTCTGTTAGAGGCGGGTTTTCCGGGTGAGTCAATTTATCTCTCAATGGAAATGAATATGTCCTGCGGGCTGGGGCAGTGCGGTCATTGCCGATTAGGACCCTACTTTACCTGTAAGGATGGCCCGGTGCTCACCTGGGAGCAAATCAAGGACATTGAGGAGCCGTTCCTGTGATGGAGATTAAGAGCACCACCTGCCCGATGTGTCGCAACGGCTGTCAGGTTGGTATCCAGTTTGATGGTTATCAGTATCGGGTTGAGTATTTGAGCGATGTGCCGCCTAACAACGGCAGGCTCTGTCCACGCGGTAATGGTAATAATATTGTAATTGACCATCCGAAACGGCTCAGTTATCCCTTGCTCAACGGCAAGGAGATAAACTGGGCGACCGCATTTGATTTAATGAAGCGCTGGTGCACGCAGGTGAAGGCGGATGAAATAGCGGTGGTTTATAGCCGGGGTGCGGGAGCGAGTGAACTGGGCTGGGTGCGGGCGCTGGCAGATACCCTGGGCACAGACAATCTGGTGTGCGGGTATCTGGAGCCGGATAACGCCTTCGGGTATCAACTGGAAGGTGTCAGGTGGGCAACACTGGATGACCTGAGCGCCACCCGGGCAACATTGTTGGTCGGTGATGTGTTTAGCACCTCACCCGTCGCAGCAAAGCGAATAATCGAGGCACGGTATGCGGATAAGAAGAGCCGTCTGGCGGTAATTGATTCAATTAAGACCCGGCAGGCAGGGTTTGCGCACCTTTTCCTCCAGCCCCGACCCGGAACCGAGTATCTGGTGATGGCGGGTATCGCCGGGCTGCTCGACCCGGGTTTGAAACTGGACATAGACGGGATTGTGCGTGCCACCGGAGTGGCGAAGGAGCAAATGGCGGCGGTGGCAGATTTATTGAAGGGCACAGATAACGGGCTTGTTGCGGTTGCTGCCTGTCTGGGCAGGGTGGCGGAACCGTTGTGGCATAGCCTCGCCGCGCAACTGGTCGCCCTGAAGAGTGGCAAGCCTTTTGTTGGTTTTGGGGAGGCGCTCGTTCCGGAAGGGAAGATTGGCTTTGGACGGTTGAAGGAAAAAATTGTTAGCGGCAGGATAAAACTTGTTTTCTGGTTCGGCGGGCTTTATCCCTACAGTTACCAGGAACTGCTACCGGAGTTGCAGAAAATCGAGTTCCGGATTGCTACCAGCATCTTCCGTCCGGCAGAGCCGCTCCCGGGTTTGGTGTTACCCGTGCCAAGTGAACTGGAAAAAGAAGGGGCGCTAGTTACCCTCTGGGGCAGGATGGAATGTCACTCGGTGGCAAAACCGGTTAGCGGCAGCAAGCCGGTAAAGGAAATTGTTGCCCAGCTGGGTGTGACGAAAGAGGTTACGTTCCCGGCCGGAGGTAAGGTGATGGGGCTGGCGGATGTAATTAAAGGGATTGGACTGTCGCTGGAAAAACAGGGCGGCACTGCTGGTGCATCAGCCAGGTCGAGTGAAGATAAGAGCCGGATGGTTCTGGTGGGTAGAAAAGAGGCGATTGGTGTCGCAGGATTTTTTGATCCGGAAGATGAGGTTGTGGTTCATCCGGTAGATGCCCGGAAGTTGCAGGTTAAAGATGGTGATTTGCTTGGTTTAAGGACAAAAACCGGCGAGGGGCGGTTTAAGGTGCGGGTGATGCCGATGACAGCCGAAGGGGTGTTGAGCATCGGTGTTAATGTTCATAATAACCGCCGGCTGTTTCCAGTAGAATTTGACCCTGAGTTCGGAAACGCTAAAATTCCCCCAACTGAGGTGGAAGTATGGCAGGCGCAGGCGTAAAGGTGAAAAGCAAGAAGCGATTATTTGTCCGGCTTGATTACTGCATCGGTTGCCGGGCATGCGAATCAGCCTGCCGAAGTCGGTTTAAGGGCGAGGCGCGGATTCGCTATGCACCGGTAAGCGAGACGGTTCTTGTGCCTTTACCCTGCCGGCATTGCGCCGAGCCGTTGTGTGCGGCTGCCTGTCCTTTTGAGGTGATAAAAAAGGACGAATCGACCGGGATTGTATATCAGTCCAGTGTTCATTGTGTTGGCTGTAAGTCCTGTATCATCGCCTGCCCATTCGGGGTGCTGGATAAAGATTTATTACGCCGGATGGCGCAGAAGTGCAGTCTGTGTCAGGACCGGGAGGAAGGACCGCGTTGTGCGGCAAGCTGTCCAACAGGGGCGCTGCAGTTCCTGGATGAAGAAGAGGCAAAGGAGCTGTTAGTGGGCAAGCGCGTGACCGCCCGGTTACCTTTCTGGAGAAGGGTATGAGTTACTGGTTGTCCGGCTGGCGACTGGTGATTGCATTTATTGCCACGGTGGTATTTGTTCCTATCGCTGGTTTGATTTTGACCTGGGTGGACCGGTTTGTTTCTGCCCGGGTGCAATGGCGTAAGGGACCGCCTTTTTACCAGCCATTTGCCGACATTTTAAAACTGTTACTGAAACAAACTGTTATCCCTCAGGGTGCGGCAAGAACGGTATTTCTTTTTGCTCCACTAATCGGAATTGCCGGGATGAGTCTGGTTGCGTTAATACTGTTTTTCAGTAACTTCGGCGTTGTTGTTGCCCAGCGGACATCTTTTATTGGCGACATAATCGTTTTGCTTTATCTATTTGCCCTGGTGCCAATTGCATTTATTGTGGGAGCCTCGGCTTCGCGTAATCCAATTGCGGCGGTTGGCGCGTCGCGGGAAATGACAATTTACTTTGGCTATGAGTTGCCCTTTATTCTGGCGTTACTGGTGCCAATCGTTAAGGTGGCACAGCGCTGGGATGTTGCCAGTGCATTAAGAATTGGCGGACTGGTTGCCTATCAGCAGGAGTACGGTCCATTTCTTTACTCAATTTCCGGGGTTATCGCCGGAATAATTATCCTGTTTGTGATTCAGGCGAAACTGGGTTATGTTCCTTTTGACATCCCGGAAGCTGAACAGGAGATAATGTCCGGCGTCTTGGTAGAGTATTCGGGCGCGCCATTAGCCGGGTTCCGAATTACCCGGGCGATGATGTTCGTGCTCTTGCCAATTTTTATGATCACGGTGCTGTGGGGTGGTATTGGTGACTGGTGGGCGATTTTGAAGTTTCTTTTGATTGTGGTGTTGATAGTGCTAATGAAGAATACGAACCCGCGGCTCAGGGTGGACCAGGCGCTAACTTTCTTCTGGTTTATTTTGGGTCCGCTGGGTATTATTGCGGTAATTCTCGCGTTTATTGGACTATGAAAGACTTAAGGTTGTGGGGATTAAAGAAGTCACCGTGGGTCTATCATCTGGCTGCAGCGTCGTGTAATAATTGTGACATCGAGATACTGGAACTTTTGACCCCGCGCTATGATGTGGAGCGGTTCGGTGCGGTTCTGGTTGGTTCGCCCCGACATGCGGATGCGTTGCTTGTTACCGGGGTGATTAATCGCAAATCATTGCCGCGGGTGTTAGAGGTTTATGAGCAGACGCCCAAGCCCTGTCTGGTGATTGCAATTGGCACCTGTGCGTGTAACTGTCATATCTTCCGTAATTCTTACAATGCGGTTGGTCCCTATGATAAGCATATTCCGGTGCATGCCTATATACCGGGCTGCCCACCGAAACCCGAGGCGATGATAATGGGGATAGTAAAGGCGTTGAGTAAACTATGAGCGAGTCATTGGCACTTTTCCGCGAGCGTTTCCCGGAGGTTCAGGTTATGGAAAAGAACCCCCGGCGCTTGTACCTTACGATACCACGGGAACAGCTTACGGCGGCAGCGAGATTTCTGCATCAGGAGCGGGGGATGCGTCTTTCCATCTGCACCGGTATAGATACCCGGGATGGTTTTGAGATTCTTTACCATTTCTCCGAGGACCGGACCGGAATTATTTATACCTTGAAGGTGTTTGTGCCCAAGGACGACCCGCGGGTTGAGTCTCAGGGTGCGTGGTTTCCCGCCGCGCAGTGGATTGAACGGGAGATGCACGAATTGTTAGGTGTTGATTTTGTTGGCCATCCCAATCTCGTGCCACTTTTGACTTCAGATACCGACTGGGAGCCAGACCGGCATCCATTGCGCCGGGACTATGAACGGAGGAACGAAGCCCATGAGCGATGAGACGAAGAATCGGCGGATAGTCCCGATTGGTCCTTATCACCCGTTGCAGGAGGAGCCGGAATTCTTTAAACTGATTGTTGAGGGTGAGACGGTTGTTGATCTAGAGATCCATCTTGGGTATAACCATCGCGGGCACGAGTTTATCTCTCCGGAGTTAACCTATGACCAGATACCGTTTCTGGTGGAGCGTATCTGCGGTATCTGCTCCAATTCCCATCCGCTTGCCTGTGTGCTGGCGGTCGAGGACTGCGCCGGGATAAAACCGCCGCCCCGGGCGAACTACATCCGCAGTATTATCCATGAACTGGAAAGGATTCACTCCCATCTCCTCTGGGTCGGGCTGGCAGGACATTTTATTGGTTACAATACGGTCTGGATGTGGGCGTGGCGCTATCGGGAGCACATTCTGGAGATTTTTGAGATGGTTACCGGCAACAGGAACCATTATGGCGCGAACAAGCCCGGGGGCGTGCGCTGGGATATTAAACCGGAACAAATCCCTCAGATTCATGCGGTTCTGGATGTGGTGGAGAAGAAGACGATGATGTTGACCAAGGCGGTGCTGGACGACCCGGTAATCAGGGCAAGGCTGGAGGGCGTGGGAATTCTTACCCGGGAGCAGGCGCTTGCCTGGTCGGTTGTCGGTCCAACTGCCCGGGCTTCAGGGGTGGACATTGATGTCCGGCGTGATGACCCGCATGCCGCTTATGACCAGGTGCCCTGGAATGTGATTGTTTTCCCGGAGGGGGATGTGTTTGCCAAGGCAAAGGTCAGGCTTCTGGAGATTTTTGAATCGGTGCGGATTATTCGTGGTTGTCTGGATAAACTACCGGGTGGGCCAATTGATATGAGAATTGATGAAATTCCACCCGGGGAAGGTATCGGCAGGACCGAGGCGCCCCGTGGCGAAGTTTTCCATTATATCCGTTCGGATGGTTCCAACCGTCCTTTAAGGCATAAAATCCGGGCGCCCAGTTATATGAACATCGCCTCCAATGTCGTGGCGGTTAGGGGCGGTTCAATTGCCGATGCCGCATTGACACTGGCTGCGGTTGACCCCTGTTATTGCTGCACGGAGCGGATGGCGGCGTTTGAGGATGGCAAGATGAGGTATTCCGGGCAGGAATTGCTCCGGCTCTCCTGGGAAAAGACGGAGAGGTTAAGGGAAAGATTGGGGTCGTCTCGACTCCACGAAGGGCGGTTGGAATGAGTCTGACCATTTCCCGGATATTAACTGAGAGCTGGTTTAAGTTTGCGGGCGATCGAATTGAGGTGCTGGTTGCCCTGGTGTTCGGTGTCGTAGGTTTGATGGCGGTGCTTTACTCAATCGCTCGATTGCGCGGTCGTAGCGGGCAGCTGGTAGAGTTTTACATATTTTCAGTTATTCTTTTGTTAGCCGCAATCGGGGTGGTTTTTGCCCGGGACGGACTTTTGCTGTTTGTCTTCTGGGAGCTGGCGACCGTTGCTGTCTGGCGGTTGGTTGTCTATTTCCGGCAGGGCGAGAGTGTTAATGCAGGGGTCTGGACGTTTTATATTAACTTTGCGGCAGCGGCGGTGATGCTGGTCGGGTTGATTTTATTGCAATTTGAAACCGGGACCTGGGACCTGGGTCTCCTTAAAGGCAATGTTATCACACTGTTACCGGCGCTGTTGATTCTTTTGGGAATTCTGGCAAAATCGGCGACGCTGCCTTTGTATATTTGGCTCCCCCGGGCTTATCGTCAGGCGCCGATTTCGGTGTGTGCCCTGCTCTCCGGAGTGGCAGAGAATCTTGGTCTTGTTTTATTCCTGAAACTGTTTGTCCTGACGGTTCGGGTCAGTGAGGTGTTCTATATTATCAGTGCGATACTGGCGGTTGCTTCCAGCTTGGTTGCTGGTGGTGTCGCATTAAATGCCAGGACAATCCGTGAAACCCTTGCTTATTCCACCGTGAGTCAACTTGGATTTGTTCTGCTCGGATTGGCGGTGGCGGGTTATTATGGGCTTACTGGCGGGCTTCTGTATATAACCGCCCATGCTATTGCCAAGGCAGGGTTGTTTTTTGCTGCCGGGGTGGTTGAAGATGTTAAGGGAACAGGGGAGTTAACCAGTCTGGGTGGTTTTGCTCATACCTCCCCGACACTGGCGGCCGCGGCGGCAGTTCTGGCACTTTCAATAATGGGAATTCCACCCACTTTAGGATTTTTTGCCAAACTCGGTGTGGTTATTGCTGCGGTGCAGAAAAACATTTTGTTGGGGATTGGCACAATTGTCGCGGCACTGTTCACCATGCTTTATATAACTCGGCTTTATGCCCGGATATTCCTGGGGCCGGCTGACGAGCGGAGTGCCGGTGCCGGCACTGCTATTGCATCTGCTCCTGGCACCGGTATCGCATTTGTTACCGGTCTGGTGGTGGTAATGGCGGTTCTGACGGTGGTGCTTGGTGTTATGTGGTTTGTGCCGGTGCGGTTCCTCGAGGGGGGTGCGACAATCAAGTTGTTATCACTATCTTCTTTCTGGGGAGGAATGTAAATGGTTGCGCATCCATTCATTTTGATAATTACATTACCGGTGGTTGCTGGTTTGCTGGGCTATCTTATTGGCAGGTTGCGTAATGAATTTAGTTTTATCGGCGCGGTGGCATCTTTTTACTATGCCATCCGGCTTTTTATTCAGTCGCGCGTACCAACGGCACAGAGTTTAGAGCTTTTCCGGATTGCGGGGGTTCCGGTTAGTTTCCATCTGGACCAGCTGGCGGGATTTATCCTGCTTTTCGTCAGTATATTTGTTCTCTTGATCGTTTTCTACTCCTTCCGCTATATGCGGGGCAGGGAGGGCGGGCGTGGCTATTATCTCTATTCATTATTGATACTTGCCTTTGCCAATGGGGTGGTTCTTTCCGGAAACATTGTCACACTGTTTTTCTTCTGGGGTGGGCTGTTACTTATTCTATATGGCATTCTCTTGATCGGCAAGGGAAGAACATATCTCACCGCACGCAAGGCGCTTTTTATCGTCGGGCTTTCTGATTTCGCCATGCTCTTGGGGATTGTTTTGCTCCTGGTGCGGGCATATATTCCCGGGGGTTGGATTGATTTAGCGCCCAAGGTGCCGATGCCTTTATATGACCCGGTGATGATTGCCGGGTTTGTACTTTTGGGGGTCGGTGCCCTTGCCAAGGCGGGTGCGATGCCGTTGCACACCTGGATTCCGACCGCGGCGGAAACTGCCCCGGCGACGGTGATGGCATTGATTCCGGCTTCCCTGGACAAGTTGCTCGGGATTTATCTGCTGGTTCGGCTTTCGGTGAATATGTTTGACATTTCCAGCAATATGGTGCTGCGTAATGTTCTGATGGCGACAGGTGCCGGTACAGTGCTCTTTGCGGTAATGATGGCGTTGGTTCAGAAGCGGATGATGAAACTGCTTGCCTTCCACGCGGTGTCGCAGGTGGGTTATATGATATTAGGGATTGGCACCGGTATTCCGGTTGGCATTGCTGGTGGTTTGTTCCATATGTTGAACAACGCTATTTATAAGACCGGGTTGTTTCTTTCCGCTGGTGCGGTTGAGCACTGGGCAAAGACCGATGAGCTGGAGAAACTGGGCGGAGTGGCACGGCAGATGCCAATGACATTTATCTCATTCTTTATCTGTGCAATGGCGATTGCCGGGGTGCCACCACTCAACGGCTTTTTCTCGAAGTGGATGGTTTATCAGGGCATTCTTGAGGTCAGCCGGGAGGGCAATCGGTTGTTTCCGATATTTTTGGTGGCGGCGCTGCTTGGCAGTGTACTCACACTTGCTTCTTTTTTAAAGATGCTGCATGCGCTGTTTTTCGGTCAGCGTCCGGCGCATATGGAACGAGTGCGGGAGGTCAGTTTGACGATGTGGGTTCCGCCGTTCATCCTTGCGCTCACCTGCGTTGTGTTCGGGGTATTTGCCTACCAGTTGCCGCTGGCGGGTTTGATTTTACCCGGGCTCGGTTTTTATGACATTACGCTGGTCGGTGCCTGGAGTCCGGTGCCGGCAACACTTTTGTTGGTTGCGGCGCTGGGACTGGGCGCAATTCTTTATCTCCTGGGTCAGGTTACCAGACCGGTGTCGGGTAAGACATTTGTGGGCGGTGAAAAAATTGCCGACCTGGAGGAGAGCCGGGTGCCGGGGACCGCATTTTATTCACCGGTCAAGCACACCCCGATTATCGGTGAGCTTCTGGTGTTTGGCGAGCGGGGTGCGTTTGACCTCTATAACTGGCTGGTGGGTATTATCAAGGTGCTCGGTGCTGGTTTCCGTGATGGTATTGACCGGGTGCTGGAGGCGTTGACCGATTTTATCGGCAAGTTGATTTACTACTTCGGATTAGGCCTTTCGCGAATTCATACCGGTAACCTACCGCTTTATCTTTCCTGGGTATTTTTAGGTGCGGTGTTGTTTTATCTGTTACTTTTCTTGAGGTAGGAAATGGTTGAGCTTTATCTGCTTTTAGGTGTGATGCTGGCAGCGGCACTGGTTGCCAGCGAGACCAAGAACTTGCTGGGAGCAGCGGTGGCGCTGGGGCTGGTTGGTTTCAGTGTCGCGATAATGTTTATTCTGGTGCAGGCGCCGGACCTGGCGATTGTTCAGATTGTTGTGGAGATTTTGACCGTGGTTTTCTTTACCGCGGTGATTTTGCGGACGACCGAGGTCGATACAACGGTGACCGGCGGTTTAAAGATGGAAACCGCGATGTTTATTGCGGCATTCCTGGCGTTTGGCGGTCTGTTTATGTCGCTTTTGATTGGTGTACTGCAGGAGTTGCCCAGATTTGGCGAGCCGTTGATGCGGGTGGCGCAGGAGTATATCCAGTTCGGGCTGGAACGGACCGGCGCGGCAAATGTTGTTGCCGCGATTATCCTTGATTTTCGTGGTTACGATACCCTGGGCGAGGCAACGGTGCTCTTCACCGCGGTGGTGGGTGTGCTGACCGTAATGCGTATGGTGGAGAAAAGAAAGAGCGGAGGGCGGTAATTATGCGGGGAATGTCACTGATTGTGCGGGTAATTACCGGGCTAATGGCCGGGATGCTGGTTTTGTACGGCGGTTATATAACCCTGCATGGTCACCTGACTCCGGGCGGCGGTTTTGCCGGTGGGGTGTTAATTGCCGCGGCATTGATTGCGGTATCACTGGCGTTTGGTTCGGTGGAACAGGTGGAGAAAAGGCGTTACATCCTTTCCTCGGTGTTTGAAAGTTCTGGTGGATTAGGGTTTTTGATTCTGGCGCTGGTGGGTTATTTTGCCGGTGAGGCGTTCTTCAAGAATGCCGGGGTCTTCTTTCTGGGGCGGCCGCTGGAACTGGCGAGTGGTGGAATAATTCCTCTGGCGAATATTGCAATTGGCGTTAAGGTTGGTGCCGGGTTGTTTGCCATCTTCCTGGCACTGGGTGCATCAAGGTTTGTGATGAAGGAGTAGGTATGATTCCTTATGTTGCCTGTGTCCTGTTGTTTCTGATCGGGCTTTATGTTGTTATCTCCAAGCGTAATTTAATCAAGATTGTTATCGGGTTTTCTTTGATTGAGTATGCGGTGAACCTCTTCTTTGCCCTGATCGGTTTTAAGAAGGGTGCCCTGCCGCCGATTATCACCCGAGCCGAAGAGGTGCGAATGGGTGTGGCGCGCAACTTTGTTGACCCGGTGCCGCAGGCGCTGGTGTTGACCGCGATTGTGATTGGACTTTCCACTACCGCACTTATGCTTTCCCTGGCATTGCGGCTTTACGAGAAATACAAGACTTTTGATATCTCGGAAATCAGAAGGTTGAAAGGATAGGGAATGGAAGGTAAGTTACTCCCGCTCTTTGTTGCCCTGCCCCTGGCTGGAGCGTTTCTCGTCCCGCTTTTGAGTAAACTCTGGCCGCGTTTCGGTGATTTGATTGCCAACATTGTTGCCGCTGGTCTGGTTACCCTATCAGTTTACGGGCTGCTGTTTTTGACATTCGGCGGGACGCCCCTGTTGCACTGGGCTGGGGGCTGGAAGTATATTGGCATTGCGATGTGGTTCGATGCTCTGAGCGCCCTGATTGTTCTGGTGATTAACATTGTAGGGTTCTGTGCGACACTTTATTCCATTCGGTATCTTGACCGTTATACCACCGGACGCTGGAAGTTTTACACCCTGCTTTTACTTTTGATTGCCGGGCTTAACGGGATAGCGATTTCCGGCGACCTGTTTAATATGTTTGTTTTCATTGAGATTTCGGCAATCGCCAGTTATGCGCTGGTGGCGTTCGGGACTGAAGAAGAAGAGGTGGAGGCGGCGTTTAAGTATATGGTCCTGGGTGAGGTCGGCGGTGCGGTTCTTTTGTTCGGGATTGCGCTTCTGTATGCCCGTGCCTCAACCTTAAATCTGGCACATCTCTCCCAGGTGCTCGGGCAACTGGGCCGGACGCCATTTTACTGGTTTGTGATTGCGACATTATTGATTGGCTTTGCCATCAAGATGGGTATGGAGCCGTTCCATGCCTGGCTGGCAGACGCCCATTTTTCGGCACCGGCACCGATATCGGCGATGCTTTCCGGTGTGTTTATCAAGGTTACCGGTGTTTACGGTATGTGCCGGCTGATGTTTAATGTGTTCGGCGTTTCCCGGGCAGAGACACCGGCGTTTTTCAATCTGCTGATCGCCTTCGGTGCAGTGTCAATGGTCCTGGGCGGACTATTAGCCTATTCCCAGAACGATTACAAGCGACTGTTAGCATACTCCAGTATCAGCCAGATTGGTTACATCCTGGTCGGGCTCGGGATTGGTAACTTCTGGGGCATCGCCGGCGCCCTTTTCCATATCCTTGCCCACGCCCTGGGTAAGGGGACGCTATTTCTTGCCTCGGGTTCGGTGGAGACGCAGGCGGGCACCAGGGAACTGGATAAACTGCGGGGTTTAGAGCGGACGATGCCGGTTACCACCTGGTCGCACATTATCGCGGCGTTTTCGATGTCCGGGATACCGCCCTTTGCCGGCTTCTTCTCGAAACTGTTTATTATTATCGGCGCCCTCGCCGCGCGGATGTACTGGCTGGCGTTCCTGGCGGCGTTGTTCTCGGCGGTAACACTGGGTTATCTCATCAAGGTGGTAAACACCGCCTTCTTTGCCAGAAAGGGTGAGGAGCCGACACCGGCACGGGAGTCGCCGGGGATGATGCTTATCGGAATGCTGATTCTGGTGATTTTGATTGTGGTGGCGGGAATCGGGTTCAGCGGCATTCTGGAGTATGTGGTTGGACCAGCAGCCAAGGTGCTTCTGAACGGGCTGGAATATGCCCGGATGGTTTTGGGAGGATAAGGTGTCACGCCGGATTATTTACTTTATTGCCGGGGTTATCGTCTGGCTACTTTTGTCCTGGAGCCTTAACTATCAGGATATTGTTGCGGGTGCGGTCGTGGCGCTGGTTGCCAGTGGGATGTTTGGTGGTTATCTGCCGCTGGAGGCAAAGAAGGTTATTAATCCGGTGCGCTGGTTCTGGCTTCTGGTTTATATTCCGGTGTTTCTCTGGCAGTGTCTCAAGGCAAACATTGATGTGGCGTTGCGGGTGCTTTCGCCTGGTCTCAATTTAAAGCCCGGTATTGTTAAAATTAAGACCAGTTTGAAGAGTGAGGTCGCCCGGGTGTTTTTAGCCAATTCAATTACGATGACACCGGGGACGCTGACCGTGGAGATCAAGGACGATGTGCTCTATATCCACTGGATTGAGGTGCGCAGTTCTGATCCGGAGGAGATGGCGAAGATGATTAAGGGACCTTTTGAGTTTTTCCTCGCCAGGATATTTGATTAAGGGAGGAATAAGGTGGTGCCAATAATTGTGTTAGTTCCCGCTGCCCTCTTCTGCCTTTACCGGGCATTGCAGGGACCTTCAATTGCGGACCGGGCAATTGCGGTGGATATGATGGGTGTGGTGTTTTCCGCAATTACCGCACTGGTGGCGCTGCGCTACCGGTTGAGTTACCTGATGGACATATCAATCGCCCTGGCGGTCATCTCGTTTGTTGGTGCGCTGGCACTGGCGAAGTATCTCGAAGGAAGGAGTTTAGATGATTAGCGCCCTGGCTTTAGTATCACTCTGGCTCGGGGTCGTTTTTGTGCTTCTTGGTGCGCTGGGGCTGGTGCGGTTTCCGGACATCTACAACCGGATGCAGGCGGCGACCAAATGCGTGACCCTGGGTGTGCTCGGTATTATGCTGGGGATTTTCCTTCGTTCCGGTTTTAACGCCCTGGGTATCAAGGCGCTCATCTGTGCGGTATTTATCCTTCTGACAGTGCCGGTGTCCAGCCATGCCCTTGCCCGCGGCTCATTAATCGCCGGTGTTAAACTCTGGAAGGGAACAATAAAAGACCAGTTTACCGAGGACCGTGGTGGCAAATCAATCATCGAGGAAGAAAAATGAGGATACCATTACCAAAGGTGCGTGAACTGGTTGAGGCGGTCCGGGCGGTTGTTAAAGGACCGTTCACAACCAAATTTCCCAAGGCGGTTGATTCGGTTCACCCGAACTTCCGGGGCATCCTGAAGTTCCGCGAGGAGAAGTGTATCTGCTGTGGCGCCTGTGTGCAGGTTTGTCCGACCGATGCCCGGGAGATTATCGTTGACCGCGAAAAAGGGGTGAAGCGCAACATCCATCATGCTGACCGCTGTATCTACTGTGCCCAGTGTGTGCTCTTCTGTCCGACCGAGGCGATTCATCATACTCCGGAGTTTGACCTCTCCCGGACCGAGCGCGGCGGCTGGGACAGTTATGTCGAAAAGGAACTTGCCTACTGTGAGATCTGCGGTGAGCCTTTTGCCACCAAAGACCACCTGTTATGGATTGCCCGACGGGTTGGTGACCTGGCAAACTCCAACCCCACGCTCTTCCTTAGCCTTTATCAGAGTTTGGGGGTTGCCGTTCCCCAGGAACCGCCGCCTGGTTCTGTGCCCTACCGTTCCGGCACGATGCGGGTCCTCTGTCCGGACTGCCGGCGCAAGACCTATATGAACGAAGAGTGGGGCTATTAAGTAACTTTTAAGCCCCGGCTGCGCCAGCGGCGAAGACCTTCTTTTAATAAAATTTAGGTTTTAGGTTTACATAAAAGGCAACGAAATGCGTCGGTTATTTTACCTATCTTTCGGTTTTGCGTGATTTAGCTCAGATTCCCTTTTATCAGGGGGCTAGCCCCGGGCTGTCCCGGTGCCTGCCCCTAAGGTAACCTTTGTTGGGGGAGGAGCGGTTGTTGCGGTGGTGGTTTTCCGGGTAGATCGCCTTTTTGTTTGCCGTGCCCGGGCGCGGGTGACGCCGGACAGGGCATTCGGGGTAATGTAATATCCGGGTGCGGAGATGGCGGTTGACGTTGCTGCGGTAAGGACGGGCAGGACTTTACAGCGGGCAGGATAATTGGTAGAGTATTTATCGTGATACCGGTTGATAAATACCGGACGGTTTTGTTACTGGCTGGGTTGGCCGCAATGGTGGTCGCCCGGGCGGAGTTTGTGAAATTCCCCTATCTGCAGAATTTGACCGATTCCACGGTGGTGGTACGCTGGGAAACAGCAACTCCAGTCAGTGGTAAGGTGCAGTATGGCCTGAGCCGGGCATACGGAATGGAGGTCGGGCACACCAATCCGGCAATTGACCACGAACTGGTGCTGACCGGTCTGGTGCGTGATACGGTCTATCATTACCGGGTGATTTCTGGCGCAGACACCAGCGTGGATGGTGTGTTTCATACTCCGGTCTCTCCTGCCGCCCGGTTTCGTTTCGTTGTCCTGGGTGATAACCGCTCGGATAGCGCCGCGCATCAGTCGGTTGTGGACCGGATACTCCTGGTGAACCCGGGACCGGGGCTGGTGATTAATGTTGGTGACCTGACTGACGCAGGGGACACAGGTGAGTTTCGGACCTTCTTTAATGTTGAAGAGCGGTTGTTGGGTGCGGTGGCAATGTACCCTGCCCCTGGTAACCATGATATCAGGAATTTGAGCAACTGGTTCCGATTCTTCACATTGCCCAATAACGAGCGCTGGTACACTGTGCGTTACGGCAATGCGGTATTTCATTGCCTTGACAACTACTCTGAATACACACCGGGGAGCGAGCAGTTTAACTGGCTGGTATCGGAGTTAATCGCGGCCAGCGCCGACCCCCTCGTCCGGCATATTTTTGTCTTTTTCCACGAGCCGCCCTATACGACCAACCAGGCGCATTCCGGCAACCCTACCATCCGGGAACACCTTTGCCCGCTTTTTGAGCGGTTTGGTGTAACTTTAACATTCCAGGGGCATGTCCACGCCTACGAACACAGTGTGGTAAACGGCGTGCATTACATCATTACTGGTGGTGGCGGGGCACCACTTCATAACCAGTGGAGACCGGCACAGCCCTGGACGGTGTATCGCGAGGCGACCTTTGAGTTCGTGCTGGTGGATGTTTTCGGAGACACGGTGTTCTGCCGGGGTATCAAGCCGGACGGTGTGGTGATTGACTCGTTCCAGGTTCTGTCCAGGCGGTCGGGAGTAGAAGAGACGACGGGTCCGCTGGCACGGGTCAACACATTTAGCGTTTATCCCAACCCATGCCAGGCCAATTTGAGAATTAGCGGTGGAATAACAGCGTCCGGCCAGAACCAGCTGTGGCTCTGTGATGCCGCGGGGCAGAAGGTGATGACACTGAAAGCAGATAAAAATGACATCTCCCGGCTCGCCGCAGGCGTCTACTTTGTCAAGGACGATACCCGGACCATCCAGCGGGTGGTGATAACCAGGTAAGTGGCAGGGTGGTGCCGGCCGGCACCGTTTTGCTGCTACGCTCGGGGATCAGACCGATTTAACCGCGTGACCGAGTGCGCCGACCAGGTCAATCGCCTTGACCGGACAGACAAGGAGGCACTGGCCGCAACCGATGCATTTTTCCGGGATGACCCGGTGCTGTTTGCCCGCCTCGCCCGCAATTGCCTTGAACTGGCACACCTTGACACATTCGCCACAGCCGTTGCAGCGGGGGTTGATTGATGCCTTGGGGCGGCCGGGCGCCCGGTCAATGAATGAGTGGGTCGGGCATTTGTGGACGCAGATACCGCAGTCAATACATTTGGCAAAGTCCATTACCGGCAGGTTGCGTTCCATCTTCAGGGCACCAACCGGGCAGACCTTGACGCAGAGTCCGCAGGCGATACAGCCGACCGAGCACACATCCTTGACCGCCTTGCCGCGGTCGTGCGAGACACAGGCAAGGTAGACAAGTTTGCTGCGGGGGATGAGCATCAGGGTGCCCTTCGGGCATTCCCGGACGCAGCGACCGCAGCCGATACAAGTCTTTTCGTCAATTACCGGCAGGCGGTTTTCGCCCATCTGAATGGCGCCAACCGGACAGACCTTGACACAGTGCCCCAGTCCAACACAGCCGTAGATGCAGGCTTTTGGTCCACCGAGGAGCAGCGCCGCCTGACGGCAGTCTTCTGCCCCGCGATACTGGAAGCGGTGCGGCGCCTCGTTTTTACCGCCCCGGCAGATTAAGACCGCCACCTGCGGTTCAGCCGCCTGGACCTCCTGTCCCATTATCCTGCCAATTTCCGCGGCAACCGCAGCACCACCGACACTGCAGGCGTTAAGCGGTGCCTTGCCACTGACAACTGCCGCCGCATAGCCGTCACAGCCCGGATAGCCGCAGGCGCCGCAGTTGGCACCGGGCAGGACCGCACGAATCTGTGCCTCCCGTTCGTCTACCTTGACGGTGAGTTTGCGCGCGGCGATAAAGAGCAGTAACGCCAAAAAGAGACCAAGACCACCAAGCACACCCAGGGATTTAAAGACAATGTTCCAGTCCATAAGTTTATGAGATGCCAAACAGGGCGGTAAAACCCATAAATGCCAGGGAGACGAGTGCGGCACCGATAAAGGCGATGGGATAACCCTTGAATGCCGGGCTGATGGGCGCATCGTCCAGGCGTTCGCGAATTGCAGCAAAGAGGATAATCGCCAGCGCAAAGCCAAAGGCGGTGCCGAGGGCAAAGATGGTCGCCTGGAGGATGTTGAACCGGTAGTCAATGTTGAAGAAGGTTACTGCGAGGATGGCACAGTTGGTGGTGATCAGGGGGAGATAGATGCCCATTGCGGAATAGAGGGTGCGGACATAGCGTTTGAGAAACATCTCAACGAACTGGACCAGGGTGGCGATGACCAGGATGAAGACGGCGGTGCGCAGGAAGACCAAGCCGAGTGGTAGAAGCAGGACATGATAGAGTATCCAGGAAACCCAGGCAGCAAGTAGCATAACAAAGAGGACCGCAGCGCTCATTCCGATCGAGGTGTTAATGGATGTGGATACACCAAAGAAGGGGCAGAGACCAATAAAGCGCATCAGAATGATGTTGTTCACAAGAAAGGCGGCAAGGAAGATCTTTGCCGGGTTGGTCATTTTTTACCTCCGGGAAGGATGACTTTGTTCACCAGCGCCTTGAGGACACCAATCAGGAAGAAGGCACCGGGAGGAAAGAGGGCAAAGAGCATCGGCGCGGCACGGTAGAAGGAGGGCAGCACCGGTTGTCCAAAGAATGTGCCGTTGCCGAATAGTTCCCGCAGTGTGCCCATAATAAATAGCACCAGGGTGAAGCCGATAGATTTGCCCAGACCGTCAAGGAAGGAGTCAAAGATGCCATGTTTGTAGGCAAACGCCTCGGCTCTGCCCAGGATAATGCAGTTGACAACGATTAACGGGACAAACACGCCCAGGACCCGGTAGAGTGCCGGTTGATATGCCTGCATTACATAGTCAATGATGGTGACAAATGTGGAGATAATGATAATGAAAATCGGGATGCGCACCGAGTCCGGGACAAGTTTGCGCACCGCGGATACGACGACATTGGATGAGATTAGAACGAATGAGGCGGCGAGTCCCATACCGAGACCGTCACGCGCCGAGACCGTTGTTGCCAGGGTCGGACAGAGCCCGATCATCAGAATCAAAGTGGGGTTCTCTTTGATTATTCCGGATGTGAGGTAGGTGAGACGGGATGGTTTATCTTTCATCGTTGTCCCTGACAATTAGACTGGAATATTTTTCCATTCCTTCAAACAAAGCCTCGGTTACCGCCCGGGAGGTGATGGTGGCGCCGGTAATTGCTTCAATTGTGCCGCCGTTTTTCTTCAACCGGATCTCGGCTGCGGTTTTACCTTTGAACTGTTCACAGAAGGCAGGTTCAGTTGCCTTTAAGCCGAGTCCGGGAGTTTCTTTTACCCCTTCGGCAGCGCCAGCGACCCGGATGGCAATTATTCTGCCGGCAGGGTCAATAGCTGCGGTTACCGGGACCGGTCCAGCATAGCCCGGTTTTGCTACCCGCAGGATGGTGCCGATGCGTTCTTCACCCTGAAAGGCAAACCATACGGCAGAGTCGGGTGTTGCCGGCTCAAATCGGTCAGCGTCAGGGAGGACCGTACCAAAAGCCGATTTTAGCGCCACCACCTGACGCTGGTAGTCAATCTTTGGTTTGGTGATGATATAAATCTGGGACAGGGCAAAGGCGGAGACAAGGCAGGTAATGGTCAGGGAAAGTATTATCCAGAGTGGGCCCTGTTTCATTTGCGCCTCCTGGTACCAAAGACCCGGGGCGGGGTGAGCCGGTCAATGAGGGGTGTGGCGATATTCATTAAGAGAATGGAATAAGATACACCTTCGGGATAGCCACCCCAGAGCCGGATTAAGGTGGTCAGGACGCCGCAACCGATACCAAAGATAATTCTGCCTTTAGCGGTCAACGGTGATGTGACATAGTCGGTTGCCATAAAGAAGGCGCCTAGCATCAGCCCGCCCGAGAGGAGATGGAAAAGGGTGTAGTTGACGATACCCGCCTTGTTGCCCGGCAGGATAATAACGAGGAGTGCAACAGTTAAAAGGTAGGAAAGGGGAATTCGCCAGTCAATCACTCTCAGGACAATCAAAAAGATACCACCGATAATTAAAAGCAGGGCAGATGTTTCACCAATACAGCCACCAACATTGCCCAGGAAAAGTTTTTTCAACACATCCCAGGACTGGAGGTAGGTGTAGAATAGTTGTTGGTCACACTCGGGAAGCAGGAGTTTTGCGCCCTGTTTCAGGACATTCAGCGGGGTGGCGGATGTTACCGCATCGGTGCAAAGTTTTAGCGCCGCCGCCGGTAATCCCGAGATGCTGCCGCCCTGCGGTGCCAGCCAGCGGGCGGTCATATAGGTGGGCCAGGAGACGACCAGGAATGCCCGGGCACCGAGCGCCGGGTTAATGAAGTTGTGCCCCAGCCCGCCGAATAACTGTTTGACAACAATCATCGCAAACGCGGCACCAACAATCGGTATCCAGAACGGGACATTGGGCGGTAGATTGAAGGCAAGGAGGATACCGGTGATCACCGCACTGCCATCAGTAAAGGTCAACCGGCGTCCGAACATTAACTGCCCCAGGGCGTCAAACACAAGCGCTGCGGCAACGCTTAAAGTAACGAGGGTTAATGCTCGCCAGCCAAAGAAGTAGATGGAACCACCCAGCGCCGGCATTAGTGCGATTACCACCGCCCACATCAATTTATTGACATCCACCGCGGAGCGGATATGCGGTGATGCGGTTACTAAGAGGGTGGGCGTCGTGCCGGCAGATTTATTTTCACTCATCTATCTTTTCCCCTGAGCGAGTAGTTCTGCCTTGGCATATTTGAAGTTATGCACCAGGCGGATTTTTGCCGGGCAGACATAGGCACAGCAGCCGCATTCAATACAGTCAAAGAGATGGTCGGCACGGGCAGCGGTCAATCTACCGGCACGGATATGGTAGTTTAAACGGGTGGGTGATAGTCCCATGGGACAGGCTTGAATGCAGCGGCCACAGCGGATGCAATCTCGCTCTTCGGGTTCTGATGCCGAGTTAAAGACAAGGATACCGGATGTGCCTTTTAGGGTTGGTGCTGAGTCGTTTGCCAGGGCGATACCCATCATCGGTCCGCCCATAACTATCTTTGCTGGGGTTCCCTGGTAACCGCCACAGAAATCAATCAGGTGTCGCAGGGGCGTGCCGATGCGCACCCGGAGGTTTTTGGGCTCTTGGACGCCCGGGCCGGTAACGGTGACCACCCGTTCGTATAGTGGACGGTTGAACCGGACCGCCTCCCGCACCGCAACCGCGGTCCCGACATTCTGAACAATACAACCAACATCCGCCGGTAAACCACCAGAGGGCACTTCCCGGTTCAGGCACGCTTTAATCAACTGCTTTTCCGCACCCTGGGGATATTTGGTTTTCAGTGCCTTCACCGTAATCTCTTTGCCGGCACTGGCTTCCTGGATGGCGGTGATAGCATCAGGTTTGTTGTCTTCAATCGCAATAATTATCCTTTTTACGCCGAGGGCCCGGGCGATGATCAGGGTGCCGTCAACAATCTCATCCGGCGCTTCCAGCATCAGACGATGGTCAGCGGTGAGGAAGGGCTCACATTCACAGCCGTTGATGATCAAGGTGTCAATTGGTTTGTCTTGGGGTGGTGATAGTTTAAAAAAGGTGGGAAATGCAGCACCACCCAGTCCTACCACGCCCGCCTGGCGGATTGCCTCAATGATTTCCTGCGGGCTAAGGCGGGCAATGTCCCGTTCCCGGATGGTATCCGACAGGGTGTCCAGTCCATCAGATTCAATAATTACCGTGGTGGTCAGTTTACCGGTAAGGGGATGGGGAAGTTCTTTTATCTCGGCGACGGTGCCGGAGAGGGAGGCGTGGGTCGGGACAGAGATTTTACCGTCCTGTTCGCCGATGACTGTGCCGGTCGTGACCCTGTCGCCCGGCTTCACCACCGGACGGGAGGGCGCACCGGTGTGCTGAGCAAGAGGGATAAACACCCGCGGCGGCAGTGGCGGCACCTCAATCGGTTTGTGTTCGGTTGCCGCTTTGTGCTCGCGGGGATGAATTCCGCCACGAAATTTACCCATTTAATGGGTGAATTTTAATAATCTCTAACCTGTTGTCAAATATTTTGTCTGGTCAGGAGCGCCTGTTACCACTGCTACGCATCGTTTTTGTCAGCAGGTAGCGGGTTAGTTGTCGTTATCGCCGGACAGAGCTAATCTGATGTTTATTTGTTGCGTCCTTTGCCCGAGTCGCTGATATCAGTTAGTTCAATTGGATATGGTTGAAAGAACACCTGGCGGGCAAGATAGGGTTCATTAAATCGGGCAATCCAGGCACGGATAATGCTTACCGGTGCGCTTAAAGGAAGTCTGCCGGCACGGTAATTTTCTATCGCATCAAGGAAAAGGCTTTTTTCCGGTGCGGTCAGTTGCCGGGAGAAGTAGCCGAGGGCATGGAGCAGGACATTTATCGCATTGGTGTACTTGGGGGGACGGGCAAGCGCAGCGGATATTATCGTTTCGTATTCAGGTAGAATTTCTTTCAGGGGGCGGTGCTGGAGATTGGCGACAACTCTCCCGGCGCGGCGCATCGCCTCCTGGTCGTAAGCCATCAGGAGGAGTTTATGCCGGGTGTGAAAATCAACCAGTTTTGCCATTGCGGGCTGATTGCGCAGGAGTCGCAGTCGGGCAAGGGCGAATATCCGGGTGAGAAAACTTTCCCGAATTAGAAAGTTTTTCAGTCGTCCTTCGTCTTCTACTGGCTGGAGCGGGAATTTCTCCATTACTGCGGCGGCGAAAAATCCCCGGCGCTGGATTGAGGGACGCAGGTTGCCATCCTCATTATAAGATTTGACATCCCGGGTGCCGCAGGAAGGGGAACGGGATTTTAACACAAAGCCATCAACCGCGCCGAGTTCGTTTAAAAACTGCCCGGAAAACTGAAGCATCGCCGCGGAGAGGTTTTTGCCGGTGGCGGGTTGAATCAGTTGCTGTTCATCATTATGGTAGATTATCCGGATGGGTTCCCGGGGGACACCGAGACCGATTGCCATTTCCGGACAGACCGGAACCGGTTCAACCCAGGACTTGAGTTTCTCACAGAACTCATCGTGGATAATCTCGCCGTTATAGCGACAGTGCTCAAAGCCCAGACAGGCAGAGAAGACAATCCTGGGTTTTAGTTTGTTAAATTCTGTCGTTGTCTGTGATGCTGGCAGGTTCAGTGATTTCATGGCTAATTTTTCCTGCCGGAACGGGGATGGGCGTGGTCATAAACCCGGCGCAGGCGCTCAACGGTGAGGTGGGTGTATACCTGGGTGGAGGAAAGTGAGGCGTGTCCCATCAACTCCTGAACAGCGCGCAGGTCAGCACCGCGCTCCAGCATATGGGTGGCAAAGGCGTGGCGCAGGGCATGGGGGTTGGTGGCGGTGACACCCGGAATCCGGCTGAGGGTTTGCTGGACAATTCTCTGAACCGAGCGAGTGGTGAGGCGTTTGCCCTGCCTGTTGATAAATACCGCGGGTTCTTCCGGATAGCCACGGGCATTGAAATATTTCTCGAGCGCCTGTTTTGCCTTGCTACCCAGGGGCAGGATGCGTTCTTTACCGCCTTTACCGCGCACCCGCACGGTTTCTTCCTGGAGGTTAATGTCTGCCCGGTTGAGCCCGACCAGTTCGGCGGCGCGCAGTCCCAGTCCGTAGAGCATTTCCAGGATGGCGGTGTTGCGCAGGGTGTTGATGGATTGTTCGCTGCTATTCAATGCCTGGGCGAGTTGCGCCTGGGTGAGCAGGGGAGGAAGTTTCTTTTCCACCGGCGGTCCTTTAATGCCGCGGGTGGGGTTGGTTTTAATCCTGCCGGTGGTAACCAGGTAGCGGAAGAATGATTTTATCGTGGAGAGTTTCCGTGCCGAGCTTCGGGCGGTGTAGCCATAACGAAGTACCGCACCGAGAAAGTCACGAATATCATTGCGGGTGATGGCGGTAACTGGCTTTGCCTGGAGTTGCTCGGTGCAGTAGTCAAAAAACTGGTTTAAGTCAACCTGATAGGAACGGACGGTATGAGGCGAGAACATCCTTTCCTGCGCAAGGTAAGAGAGGAAGTCTTCCAGTAACCGCTGGTATTCTGCCGGCGGCATCACATTTTGAGGATAACAATATCCAGCAGGATGTCAATAGGGCGTGGTGGTGCCGGTTTCAGCACCACCACGCCGGTGTGTGTTGCGGTGTTTTTAACTCAGTTTGTTAAGACCATTACCCGGTTAACCGCACCATTACCATGCCGGATGCGAATGAGATATGTTCCCGCAGGCAGGGTTTCGGTGTTAACCTGCCAGACCGCTCTGCCGTCAGCCGGGGTTTTTGGTTCCAGATGGAGGACCGCTCTGCCGCTGCGGTCATAGATTGTGCCGGTGAGGTTTTGCGTGGTACGGGTGTGAGCGGTGATTTTTGCGGTCTTGCGTGCGGGGATGGGTGATATCATCACGGTTAGTTTTGCTTTTGTCCCGGGTGCGGTCCATTCTTTGATGGCGGTTGGCGGCGAGGTGACAAATATTCCCGCGCCGTTGGTTCCGGCAAATACCGTGGGATTGCCCGTGGTCCGCAGGGCGAGCGCCTGGATGTTGGTGCTGGTGAGTCCCTGGTTAATCTGCTGCCAGGAGGCGCCACCGTCGGTGGAGAGATAGACACCATTACTGGTGCCCGCGTAGATGAGGTTTTCGTCTTCCGGGCTGATGCAGACCGCACGGACCGTTGTGAATGTGCCGGTGCGTGTCCAGTTATAACCGCCATCGGTGGAGCGGAAGAGTCCCTGACCGGTGCCGGCATAGAAGAGTCCGGGGACGGATGGTGCGGCGGTAAGACAGGCGATGCTGCCGGTTAAGCCGTCGCCGATATGCGTCCAGGTGTTGCCCAAGTCGGTACTCAGTAGAAGGAGTTTGTAGGAGTAGATAGAGTCACCACCCATCAGGATGCGGGTGGAGTCAAACGGGTCAAACACAATCGCATAGGCACGGGCGATGGAGTCAGACAGGGTATCATGAATCCAGGTTGAGCCGCCGTCGGTGGTGAATGAGGTCTGGATGCGATAAGCGCCGTTGATTGAGCCGGTGCCGACAGTAAAGATTATGTCCGGATTGTGGGGTGAGATGGTAATTGCACCGCCGTCAATCAGGTAACTTTCAACCTGTGTCCAGACGGACCCGCCGTCTGTGCTCTTGAAGAGCTCGGCGTTGCCTCAACCCGAGCCTTCCAGTGCCCAGAGGGTTTGCGGGTCAGCGGGATGGACGGCGATGCCGCAGATATTACCGCAGGAGAGGAATTCCGGACACCGGTTCCAGGTGATGCCGTTATCGCTGGAACGGTAGACCGCATTATCTAGGCACTCGGTATAAATGGTATTGCCGGCGTGCGCCAGTGCGATAACCTTTATTTTGTTGAAGGAGATGCTGGCGGTGATGTCATCCCAGGTGTTACCATAATCGGTGGAGCGGAAGAGGCTGGCTTTTGTGCCGAAGTAGACGGTGCCGGGTGTTATCGGACTGGTAAGGAGGCAGTAGTAGGGTGTGCCGACAAAGTTGCCGGTGAGCTGAACCCAGGTTCTGCCGGTATCGCTACTCCTGTAGATACGACTGGAAGTTGTGGCGTAGATGACCGCCGGGTTGCCGTGGTCTGCCGCCATCCGGTAAACTGCGGTGGCGGTTGCCACCCTGGTCCAGCTGGCACCACGGTCGGTGCTGCGGTAGATGCCACTGGTATAGGCGCCAACAATGATGATGTTGTTGTTAATCGGGCTGATGTGGATGGCGTAAGGGTAATAACCGTTGACACCAAGATTTAATTCCTCCCAGGTTTCTCCTTTATCCTGGGAGCGATAGAGCATAGTAACCGAGCCGCTACGATAGCCGCCGACATAGACCACACTGGTATCCTGGGGGTCAACAGCGACAGAATAGCCGTAGGAGGGTGTTGTGGTGTCACAGAGAAACATCGTCCAGTTTGCTCCGGCGTTGGTGCTGCGGGCAAGCGCGGTGCGATAACTGCCACCAGAGTAGTTGTAACCGGCAACATAGATCTGGTCCGGGTTCAGTGGATTGATCGCCATGGCGCGGAAGTAACAACTGGTGGGCAGGGAGACCACGCTCCAGGAGGTGCCGCCGTTGGTAGTTTTATAAATTACGGAGCTGGTAAGGGCATATACAACATCGGGATTCTGGGGATGGACAATCATATCCTGGGGATAGGTGCTGAGCGAGGCAGGAGTGAACTCCCAGGTGTTTCCGCCGTCGGTGGAGCGAAGGATGGGTGAGGGTGTGGCATAGGGTGCTAAATAGATTACCGATGGGCTGGAGTTACTTATAGCACCAGAGTACACCGGTCCACCAGCAGGACCAACCGGATTCCACTGCGCGGTTACCGCTGTAAACAGGAGGATAACAAACAGAGCCGCATTTTTTATGCGCATACGGTTCTCCTTTTTTAGGATTATCTACAATATTTTTTTCCTGTCAAGATGTGTTGCCAGGCGCAGTGGTGCATTATGTATTATGGTTAGCAGGTAACAGGTATCATCAGGGTGATTTTCGGACCCGAAGGGGTTGAGCGCGCGGTCGCTTTGTTTACATAAAAGGCAACATCTTCCGGTGCGTTAATTTTTATAATGCTTTGATATTCTGATAGTTAATGAGATTTTCGTTTGTTCGGGGGCTAGCCCCGGGGCAGTTCCGGTGGCAAATCTGGATTCAGTAACAGGACAAGCATTAAGGGCTTTATCCCCGGTTAGTCCTTTAGCGGCAGTTTGTCCTGCTGGTTATACGGGAAGGGTGTTTGTGGTGCGTATAGATATCGCTACCGATTTGGGTGTTAACCGGTTCACTAATACCTGTCCGAATCGCTCCGTATATCTGGTGGCAAAGCCGATTCCGGCAACCGATGGCAAATAGCCCCGGGTAACGATGTCCTGGTGGGTTCTGGAGTAGGTGTTGACAGACATAGTTTGGCGGGGTAAATTTTAGGTGATGGAATTTAATAACCGAGGAGGAGATATGAAGAGTTTTGGTCAGCGAGGCTGGTTGCTGGTTCTGGTTTTTCCTTTGCTGGCGTTAGCCCAGCTGGATACGGTCTGGTTACGCCAGTTCAACGGCGGTGCTGTTGGTGAGAACATCTTTTCCGATATGTTTGTTGACCGGGACGGCAATGTTTATGTTACCGGAATGGCTAATACCGGCTCAGCCGGTGATATCTTTGTTGCCAAATACGACGCTGACGGGAATGTTTTATGGACGGCAACCTATGGCGGCCGGGCAAATCAGGACGATTCGGCATCAGCGCTGGTGGTGGACAGTCTGGGACAGGTTTATGTGTGCGGGTGGGTGATTGACACATTGTTTGATATGAATATGGTGACACTGAAGTTTTCCAGCAACGGTCAGCCCCTCTGGGTGAAGACCTGGAGCAGGGCGTTTAATGAAGATGATGCGGCGCATGCGCTCTGCCTGGACCAGCTGGGGCGGGTGATTGTTACCGGTTACTGTTCGGATGCGACAGGTAATATTGACTTTTGCACCATCTGTTACAACGGGGCAACCGGTGACACCGTCTGGGTGCGTTATTACAACCGCACACCGGAAAATGATGAGGACATCCCCTACGCTATCTGCGTGGATGATTCTAACAATGTGTATGTTACCGGCACAAGTTATGATGATGGAACAGATTATGATATCGTGACCGCAAGGTATGCGCCGAACGGAGTAAGAACCTGGTTGCGCCGTTTTAACAACTGGCCCTGGGTGGGCGATGATTATGGAGTGAAGGTGGCGTTTGACCCCGGGACTCGCTCGGTAATTGTTGGCGGGATTGTCTGGGATGACAATCAGGATTACAACTATTTTACCATCAAGTACCGGGCAACAGGCGAGTCGCTCTGGGCAAGGCCTTATAACCGCTATCCGGCAAATAACGAGGATTTGCTTTCCGGGCTTGCGGTTGACAACGCCGGGAATGTTTTTGTTACCGGCACAAGTTTGGACGATGTTACCGATTACGATATCGCGACCGTTTCCTATACCGCCAGCGGTGTTCCGAGATGGACCCAGCGTTACGATGCGGCTGGACTGGAAGATGAGGGGACCGATATCCGGGTTGATTCGCTGGGTCAGGCCCTGGTTTTGGGTAACATCGGGACAAGAGGAAGTGGTGATATTGCGATAATAAAATACGCTAATGAAGGGCAATTTTTGTACTCCTATCACTGGGACAACCCGGTAACCCGGGGGGAGGATTTCGCGTATAAACTCTTTCCTGGTGCTGGTGGTAATATCTATACCGGCGGGGTGAGTTACACCTCTGTCAATGAGTGTGATTTTGTCCTGCTGAAGTTGTATGAAATCGGGCACGACTTTGCGGTGCTGGAGCTGAATGTTCCTGATTCGGTGTGGATTAATGACACCCTGGTAGCCCGGGCGGTGGTGGGAAATCTGTCAATCAATCGTGACAGTTGCTGGGTCCGGTTGACGATTGCGCCCGGGGGCTATCAGGACAGCCTCTGGTTGGTCCTGGAACCGGGTGCGCGGGATACGTTGGAGTTTCTACCATTTCTGCCGGATAGTGTCGGTATCCTCCGGGTGACCTGCTGGTCGGATTTGGTTGGTGATGAGAGGGTGTTTAATGATACGCTCTGGGCGGATGTGGTTATCTGGGAGGAGAGCACCGCTGTTGCCGAGGGAAGGATGGACACCGGCTTGAGGGTAGTAACGGTAATGCCCAATCCAATCCGTAATAAAGGTGTGCTGCGAATTTCCGGTTATCCAGCCGGCATCACCGGATGCAAGCTTTATGACCGGACCGGCGCGCTGGTGCAGCGGTATGACCTGCCGGCAGTTACTGGACAGGGTGTGCCGGTGCAGGTAGAATTGGATGTTCGGGGTTTGCCTGCCGGGGTTTATTTCTTCCAGGTGGGTGACAGCGGAAGGGGCGAGATAAAGAAGCTGGTAATCCAGCATTAATTTGGTGCGGAGGCGGATGGGTGCTGGTGTGCCTGGCGGACTTCAAATCCGTATGGTCCGCGATAAGTGGACCGGTAGGTTCGATTCCTACCCGCCTCCGCCATATATAAAAAGGAAAGATTTGAAAAGCGTTGTTCTAACCTGCTTTTTCCTTCTCGGGGTGGTGGTCGCTGAGGTAACGGTTGTGCCCGAGCGTTTAACCTTGGACGGGGTTTTCCGGGGCGACGCCCTGTTCTGGCAGGGGAGCGAGAAGGGCTGGGCAAAAAGCGGGTTTGGTTTTTATAACCGGCTGGCTGCCCTGGGGATAAACGGGGTTGTGGTTAAGAATGTTAATCTCCGGGTGGATTATGATTTCGCCCAGCTGGCGCTGCGTGACCTGTTTATGGACTTTCGCTGGACGAACGGTCTGCAACTGCGCGCGGGTCAGTTTGTTCTGCCCCTGAGTTTTGAGGCTGAGGCGCCGGAGGAGATGATGAAGCTGGATGATTACTCGTTGTTTTATTCTACTTTTAATAAGCCAACCAATCCCCGTGATATCGGACTGATGCTGAGTTATGAGAACCCCTGTTCCAGTGCGACCCCGCTCCGGGTGATGGGTATGCTGGTTAACGGGACCGGACCAAATAGCGGAGACAACAACAGCTGGAAGGATGTTTGCGGTCGGCTGGTGTTTAAGCCCAAAAGGGGTTTAGATTTGTTGCTGGGTGGCGCTCTTTATTATGGCTGGGTGTTTCCCGAAGGGGTGCGGTTGTTATCTTTTTCGGGTGAGTGGTTTTTTCGCCAGTCGCCAGTTACCTTATTGGGAAGGGTCAGTTACCGGCGATTTAGAAATGTCGGGGTTCCGGCAGGGTATGCGGAGTTAAGTGCGGACCTGGGCTTTTTTGAGCCGGCGGCACGGCTGGAAGCGATTCGCTGGGAAGAGGAAAACCTGCAGTGGCGTGGTTCCGCGGGTGTGAATTTGAAGGTGTTTCCCCGGCGGTTGCAGGTGTTTATCGGTTATCAATATCACACGCTGGTTAACTCCTGGATATATCAGGGGATAACCGTACGTCTTAAAGCAACACTTTAATCTGCTTCCCGTTTCAATTCCGCATCGGTGCGCCGGAGATAAATTGGCTCCAGGATTTCAAGATTGTCCGGTCCTTCCTGATTAAGCGCTGTCAGTCCGAGTTGAGCAACTACAAGTGGTGATGGGGCGATGGTGTCGGAGATGATAATGTTGATTCCTGCTTTCTTCAGGGGTTCCTCGGCGATTTTTGCGCCATCACCAGCAAGATAGACCGGCTGAGCTGGGGCGAGGTGCATTTTTATCATTTCCGGAAGTTTTTCCGGCGGGGTGACGGTAGCCGGCACCAGCGGTTTGTTCTGATGGTAAAGTGCGGCATATAGTTCCTGTTTGCGGGCATCAATCAGCGCCAGCACCGGCTGGTTGGCGCTGGTGGTGAGGGCGAGCGCCGCAAGTGTATTAACACCCTTTATCGGAATATTGCGGGCGAGGGCAAGTCCCTTGGCAACGCTTAATCCCACCCGTAAGGAGGTAAACATACCCGGTCCAATGGTCAAACACACCGCGGCGAGCTGGTCGATAGTCGCGCCGGTGGATTTGAGGAGCTGGTCAATAAGCGGGATGAGCACCTCGTTGTGCCGGGCGCCGGTGGGCTGGCTGACAGTTGTCCCTTTGCCATCCGGGGTTAACAGGGCGAGCGAAGTGGTGGGTCCGCTGGTGTCCATCGCCAGATAAAATCGGGACATAAGGTTGGTGACGGTGTTATCTATTGGGTGGCGGTGGCACAGGTGGTTCGGGAGGTGTTTCCCAGTCGCGGTTGGAAAACTGGGGTTTGACCACGCCTTCGATTTCGTCCAGATTGATATACTCATCGCAGGCGCGGATAAGTTCCACTGATGTGTAACCACGCCCCAGCCCGATGGTCATCACCTTTTTGCCGCGTTTGGAGAGCCAGTCAACCAGGGCAACGAAGTCGCCATCACCGGTGACCAGGACAATTTCGTCCAGCCATTCGCTCATCGAGAGGATTTCCAGGGTGATTTCTATGTCCATATTTGCCTTGATGGTGCCGTCGGGTCGTTCCCGCACCGGTTTGGCAACCACCCGATAGCCCTGGAATGAAAGGGCATCGATCAGGCGCTGGCGCCGTTCGTCGTCACGGCGATAGGGGACAAAGGCGATGAATTTGCAGTTTTCTTTTTCCCGGTTGCCGGTGGTGAGGATGTGGCGGATAATCGCATCATAGCGAACCTCTTTTCCCTGACGCTCAAATGTCTCCTGAACATTCTGGACATCAATAAATACACCAGTCCGATTGTAGTTATTCATTTTTTCCTCCTATTGAGATAAAACAACTGGGCCAGTCCGAAACTGGCGATGTCCGGGTCAATTTTATTTATCCATCGCAGGTGGTGACGCAGGGAAGGAACGCCACCACCAGTAGCCACGACAAAATATTGTCTTTTTGTTTCCCGGGATATGAGGTTAACTATTCGCTCCAGCCCGCCGGTAATGAGATGGAATACACCGCTCCTGATTGCGGTGGTGGTGGTGTGAACCAGGGGATTGTTATGGGGTGAAAAGCGCACTTGCGGGAGTTGTGCAGTGTGCTCTGTGAGTGCGGCAAGCATCAGCTGGACGCCCGGCAGGATGGGACCGCCGAGAAACATCCCTTCCTGCTGGACGATGTTAAAGGTAATGGCGGTGCCGAAATCAACGATAATTAGGTTCCGGGCGTAACGAAGATAACCACCAACCGCGGCGCAGAGCCGGTCTGCACCGAGCAGCCTCCGGTTGTAGAGAATTTTGAGCGGCGCTGGCGTGCGGGCGGTGACGAGCAGGGTAGAAGTTGAGGGCGAGAAGTATTTGTAAACATCCCGGGTTATTGCCGGAACAACTGAGGCGATTGCTATTCCCGAGATATTTTCGCTTACCGGAAGGAGGTGCTGAGGATGAGAATCGCGGCGGTCGTTTTTGAGAAGATGCTGGAGGGTAGCGGTGGGCACAACCCTGCGCCGGCGGGGACGGGCTTTGTCCCACCAAACCAGACGGGTGTTGGTATTACCGATCAGGACGGTGAGAATCATCGCAGCTGCCGGACCTGTCCGGCACTTAAGGCAACCAGCCGGCCGGAGTCGGTACGCAGGACGACCCGTCCCTCGTCGTCAATGTCCAGGACGGTGCCGATATGACGACGGAGGAGGGTGCGGATTTCTACCCGGCGGTGGATGATGGCAGAATGGGCGCGGATGTCATCCCAGACGCCGCGGGGGTCTTTTCCCAGGCGTTGCAGTGCGGCAAAGAATTCGGTCAGGGTCGCCTCCAGAAGGAGAAGGGGGTTGAACTCTTCCTGATAGGACAGGCGCAGGGAGCCGGCTTCCGGCAGATTTGCGGGCAGACTGGTTTGATTGACATTGACGCCGATTCCTACGACCAGCGCCCGACCCTTCTGTTCGCAGAGGATACCGGCAACTTTTTTGTCATTAATCAGGACATCGTTGGGCCAGCGGAGCAGCGGCCGGGGCAGGTAGTGCTGGTGCATTGGTGTTCGGGTGAGCGGGGCGATGAGTTGTTCAATCGCCCGGCACAGGGCAAGTCCGGCAATCTGGGTGACGGCGGTGGTGGAGGTAACACCGGGCCGGGAAAAGAGGAGGATGGAGGCGATCAGGCTTTCTTCGCTGGCAAACCAGTGGCGCCGGAAGCGGCCGCGGCCTCTGGTCTGCTTGCGGGCGATGACGATTGCCGGTTCCTGTTTGCCGGCGATGCTGAAGGCGTAGTCATTGGTAGAGGTGACGGTGTCAAGGAGATAGACCCGGCCGAAGCGGGCAATCCGGTTGAGCAGGTCGCCGGGTATCGGTTGCGCTTCGGACATATCGTTTCCTTAATCGCCAGCGAGGTAGAGGATTTTGACCGCCGGCAGGTCCGGGGTGGTGATAAAGTAGATGCCGCTTCTGACCGGTATGCCGGCGGCATCTCTTCCGTTCCAGAGGGCAGTGCGGTCATTTCCCGGGTTGATGGTGCGGACCAGCCTGCCGTCCCGGGCGTAGATGTTGATAACTCCCGGCGGGTTGAGCCAGCCGGGCAGGGTGATGGTGATTTTACCAGTGCCCGGGTTAGGAAATACTTTGAGGCCGCCGCGGGTTAAGGGGGTTTTGTGTCCGGCAAGCGCGGTGGCGGTGGTATTAAGGAAGAGGTGATTACCGTTCGTTCTGTCCCAGTTGGTTACCGCAAGGTCGTGATGGGTGGCGTAACGGTAGTGGACGGTGATGTTGTTGGTGCCGGCCGGGGGCGCGGTGCGAAAACTCACCCAGGCGATGTGCGGGTCAAAGCAGTAGTCGGTGTGGGGCAGGCGGACGCCGTCAATGCAGACGCTGTCAAGAAATTGCAGGGGGCGCCGGGAGAGGTTGAAGAGTTTGCGCATGCCGTTGCCATTGAATGTGTCGGTGCCGGCAACGGTATAGGCGTTGCGGACATCGGTCCAGATGAGTGCCTCGCAGACAAGGTTATTGGGATTTGACGGTTGCCAGGACCAGGCGGGCAGGGTGTCCAGAACACCGGCGTTGTTGGCATAGGCAACCACCGGTTGCCACCAGCCACCCGCGGCGAGTTCGGGATAGCCATCGCCGTTGGCGTCGCCCCAGCCAACACAGGAGGAGTAGAGGCTGGTGCCGCGGCGCTGCATAATGAATGCCGGGGAGGTGTCCAGGGTGCCGTTGTTGTTATGGAAGACCCGGATGCTGTTGGGGTCGCCGAGCTGGTCATTGGCAGCCAGCGCCAGGTCAAGATAGCCATCCCGGTCGTAATCCCCGAACTCCAGGCGGAGCACCCAGCCAATCCCGCGGCGCACTGACCAGGCGGGTATGGTGTCAAAGACGCCGCTGTTGTTGCGGAACATTACCACCTTGCGCCGGTGACCGACAAAGAGGTCAAGGTCGCCGTCGTTGTCGATGTCAACAAAGCGAATGGCGTCCGAGGCGGTGTCCAGGCGGGCAAACCAAAAGGGCAGGGTGTCAAAGATGCCATTTTCGTTGCGGTAGATGCGGACCCGGTCAAGTTGCCCGTGATAGGCGTCACCGGCGCTGATTGCCAGGTCAAGGTCGCCGTCCAGGTCAAAGTCGCCCAGGCAGCAGTCAAATGATGAGACGCTGTCCTTTGCCTTCCAGCCGGGTAAGGTGTCCAGGGTTCTGCCCTGATTGTAGTAGATGCGCACCTTTAGTTCGCTCGGTCCCTGGTAATTGCCGAGATAGGCAACCGCCAGGTCCAGCAGCCCGTCGTTATTTACATCACCGACATAGCAGTGCCCGAAATATCCCTGGTCAGCCGAGCGCCAGGAGGCGGTGGTTTCCAGAGTGCCGTTGCGGTTGAAGTAGATGGCGTTGCGGTTGCTTGCCATATCGTTACCATTGCTCGTGCAGAAGTCAAGGTAACCGTTGCCATCAATATCGGCAAACGCGCCACCGGTGGAGTAGTCGTTGTCCGAGGAGGTCCAGTCCGGTTGGCCGGGCAGGGGAATCTGGGCAGGAAGAGAAGTGAAGAAACAGCACAACACAAGTGTCAGGATGTTAATCTTCATACACTGACCAGTGTAGCATAGTGAGAGGGCAGGGTCAAGCCGGGACAGTCTGTGCCGGCTCAGGGCTCGATCGTCGCGAGGCAGTGCTCGCGGAATTTATCCTGCAGGCGCCGGGTGATGGGACCGGGTTGACCGTTGCCAATCGGGCGGTTGTTCACCATCACCACCGGCACAACCTCCCAGGTGGTGCTGGTAACAAAAAGTTCGTCCATCTCGTAAACCTTCTCGGCGCGGATTGCGCTCTCTGTTACCGGCAGGTTGAGCCGGGCGCACAACTCTAAAAGGACAATGCGGGTAACACCGGGCAGGATGTGGTTGTCTAACGGGTGGGTGAGAACAGTGCCATTTTTGACACCAAACAGGTTGGTGTGGGTGCCTTCGGTAATCACGCCATCACGCACAAAGAGCGCCTCCTCGGCGTCCGCCTCCGCGGCGCTCTGACGGGCAAGCACACTTGCCAGCAGTCCGATGGATTTGATGTCGCAGCGCTGCCAGCGGATGTCAGGGACGGTGATAGCCTTGATGCCAGCGGTCTGTTCCTGAACTGGCGGTGTTATCGGTGTTACCGAGATGTAGAGGGTGGGAATACCCGGTGGCTGCGGAAAGAGGAGGTTGCGCGGTGCGGTGCCCCGGGTTGCCTGGATGTAGAAGAAGGCATCGGCATCGTTGAGGTTGTTGCGCTGGAGCAGTTGATAACAGATGTGTTTGATGTTTTCAAAGTCGGGCAGGTTGATGCGTACCGCCGCCAGGCTGCGCGCGAAGCGCTGAAGGTGTTCATTCATCCGGAAGAGTTTGCCCGCATAGGTGCGGACAACTTCATAGACACCGTCGGCAAAGTAGAAGCCCCGGTCATCAGGGGAGATGCGCACCGCACCTCTGGGCAGGAGCGCTCCTTCCGGATAGTCCGCCGAGCGGATATAGCAGAGGTCGTTATACTGGTTCATTGCGCTATAATTTATGCTGGTAAAAATTAAAGTCAAATTATGGGCAGGAAATTTTTGCCTGCGGGCAGCGGGCGGACTATGCTAATGGGATGGAGATAAGGATTATCGCGGCGGAGTCTTTCGGGGTGCGGAGTATGTGCTGCGTGGTTAAGACCAGCCGGCGCCGGGTGGTGATTGACCCGGGCGTGGCGCTGGCACCGCTGCGTTTTGGTCTGCCACCTCATCCCCTGGAGTTAAAACGTGCAGAAAGTTTGCGCACGGAGGTTTTGAATGAGGTGGCGGCAGCGACCGATATTGTTATCAGCCATTTTCATGGCGACCACGCGCCGCTGTTAAAACCGGACCCTTCCCAGATTCCCTTAAATGATTTTGTTGCCCGGCTTGGCGCTGCCCGGGTGTGGGTAAAGAGCCGGCAGGGTAATACCCGGTTGATGGACGCCAGGTATCTGGAGGTGGTGCCGGTGCTGGGGTCAAGGGTGGTGGATGCGGATGGTCGGGATGATGGTGAGATTGCCTTTTCCTTTCCGGTGCTGCACGGGAGTGAAGGCAGGGGGACGGTAATGATGACCAGGATAAAGGATGGTGAGCGGGTGTTTGTTCATGGCTCGGATATCCAGTTGCTCGATGAGGAGGCGGTGGCGGTGATTCGCGCCTGGGAGCCGGACATAGTTTTTGTTGATGGTCCGCCGGTTTATCTCGGGGTTTTAAGTGATGACGCGCGGGCGGCTGCCTTTGCCCGCGGGGTGCGGCTGGCACAGGCGGTGGAGGTGTTGGTCTGTGACCACCATCTGTTGCGTTCACCAGCGGGCGCGGACTGGTTGAAACAGGTGGCAGCGGCAAGCGGTGGCAGGGTGATGGATGCGGCAACTTTTATGGGTAAAAAGCCGGAACTGCTGGAGGCGGCGCGCCGCGGGCTTTATGCTCAGGACCGGGATAGATGTTGATAGCCTATAATTCAGTTAGATCCAGAAAACGGCAAAAATTAACCATCCAGTTTGAGTTCATCGGCACAACTATCTTACTGGCAAGATGTTAGAGAATTGAGCGGTTTAATCGGGGGCAGGCGTGGGGGTTAATCCGGGGGTAATGCGGTGGTAGATAACCTTGACCGGTGATACAGCTAGACTATAATTTATCTTTAAAGAGGATATATCGGTCAGATAAGATTTATTTTTAGGTTAAAGGAGGAAAGGAGTTATGAGCGATAACAGGATTACCATTTCCGTGATCAAGGCAGATATCGGTGGCTATGTTGGTCACTCGGCAAGCCATCCGGATATTATTCAACGGGCGCAGGAACTTCTCGGTCAGGCAAAGAGTAAGGGTTTGCTGGTGGACTTTTATGTGACCGGTTGCGGTGATGACCTGGAGTTGATTATGACCCACACGCGCGGGAATGACTGCGCCGATATCCATAAACTCGCCTGGGACACATTTATCGCCTGCACCGAGCGGGCAAAGGAACTGAAACTCTACGGTGCCGGACAGGATATCCTCGCGGATGCCTTTTCCGGTAATGTCAAGGGGATGGGACCGGGTGTGGCGGAGATGACCTTCATCGAGCGGAAGTCAGAGCCGGTGGTGGTTTTCTGCGGTGATAAGTGCGCGCCGGGTGCCTGGAATCTACCGCTGTTCAAGATTTTTGCGGACCCGTTTAATACCATCGGCTTGGTGATTGACCCGTCAATGCATGATGGGTTCCGGTTTGAGGTGCACGATGTGTTTGCCGGCAAGGATATGATGCTTTCCTGTCCGGAGGAGATGTATGACCTCCTGGTGTTGATTGGCTCGCCGGAGAACTACTGCATTAAAAATGTGTATCGCAAGGATGGCGAGATCGCTGCGACCAGCTCCACCCAGAAACTGGCGCTGATTGCCGGCAGGTATGTGGGCAAGGATGACCCGGTGATGATGGTGCGCTGTCAGTCCGGGTTCCCGGCGGTGGGTGAGGTGCTGGAGGCGTTTGTTTTTCCGCACCTGGTTTCGGGCTGGATGCGGGGCTCGCACTACGGTCCTTTGATGCCGGTGGCGCAGCGGGAGGCGACGCCGTCCCGGTTTGATGGGCCACCAAGGGTGATTGCGCTGGGCTTCCAGCTGGACAATGGCCGGCTGGTTGGTCCCAGGGATATGTTCGATGACCCGGGGTTTGACCGGGCACGGCAGGAGGCAAATGAACTGGCGGACTATATGCGCCGGCACGGACCTTTTGAGCCGCACCGGCTGGGACTAAAGGAGATGGAGTACACCACCCTGCCGCAGGTTCTGGATAAACTCCTCAAACGCGAGGGAAAGAAGTAGGCGTCAGGCGAAAAAAGAGAGTTAGAAGATTAAGGATGTTCTGTGGCGGAGATTGAGAAGTTAACCGATGATGTTGCGGCGGTCGCGGCGTTAGGTGAGGCACGGCGCCGGATTGAGGCGGAGGTCGCCAAGGTCATCGTCGGGCAGAAGGCGGTACTGGAGCAGGTGCTCATCTGCCTTTTGGCGCACGGCCATGCGCTTTTGATTGGTGTGCCGGGGCTGGCAAAGACGCTTCTGGTTAATACACTGGCGGCGGTGCTGGATTTGTCGTTTAACCGCATCCAGTTTACGCCGGATTTGATGCCTTCTGATATCACCGGCACCGAGATTATTGAGGATGATCCCGAGACCCATCGCCGGCGGTTCAGGTTTGTGCCCGGGCCGATATTTGCCAATGTTGTCCTGGCGGATGAGATTAACCGGACACCACCCAAGACCCAGGCGGCGCTTTTGCAGGCGATGCAGGAGTACCGGGTGACGGTGGCGGGTCAGACTTATGACCTGCCCGCGCCGTTTTTTGTGCTTGCGACCCAGAACCCGATTGAACTGGAGGGCACCTATCCGTTGCCCGAGGCACAGCTGGACCGGTTTATGTTTTCGGTGATTGTTGACTATCCGGATGCGGCGGAGGAGAAGGAGATTGTGAAGAGCACCACATCTGCCTACAGTCCGGCGCTGGCGCGGGTGCTTTCGGCAAGGGAAATCACCATGCTGCAGGGGCTGGTGCGCCGGGTGCCGGTAGCGGATGAGGTGGTGGAGTATGCGGTGCGTTTGAGCGCATTCAGTCGTCCCCAGCATCCGCAGGCGCCGAAGTTTGTTCGGGACTGGGTGAGCTGGGGTGCTGGTCCGCGGGCGTCACAGTACCTGGTGCTGGCAGCAAAGACCCGGGCGATACTGGATGGGCGCTATACACCAACGGTTGATGATGTGCGGGCGGTGGCGTTACCGGTGCTGCGGCACCGGATTGTGACCAACTTCAGCGCAGAGGCGGAGAATATCCGTGCCGAAGATATTGTCCAGCTGCTCCTCGTAGAAGTTCCCCGGGGGCAGTGATGAGAAAATTGGGGCTGATTGCCCTGGCAACGCTCAAGCCCGGGGACAATCGGTTTGACCTGGAAGGGCAGCCCAGGGACTTTGGCTGTGAGGTTCAGGAGGTCAAGGAAAACCCATCTTTTGAGAAACTTTTGGGCATGATTGTGGTGGCGGTGGTGATTACCCGGAGCGGGCAGCGGTTTCTGGTGCGGGGCAGGGTGCGTTTCCGGGCAAGGCTGGACTGCGCTATCTGTGGGGCGGAATACGAGCGGGATTTTGACGAGGAAATGTTTGCCGAGTTTACCAGTCTGGAACGCCATCGGGGTGGCTATGCCCGGGAACTGGAACCGGAGGAACTGGACCGGGTGCCGATTGATGCCGATTTTATTGACCTCAGCGCTCTGGTCCGGGACACGATTCATCTGGCGATTCCGATTGCACCCCGGTGCCGGCCTGATTGCCGGGGGATATGTCCGGGGTGCGGGGTCAATCTGAATCAGGGGGTGTGTCAATGCCGGAAGTGATTTGGGACATTTTCTTGACAGGGAAGATGGTTTACCGATACTTTATCTCAATTAATAGATTGTAGTGCTGGAGGCAATGTGAACGAAAAGGTGTTATTTAATCGCTACGGCAAGGCGGTGTACCGAATCCTGGGCACGGTCATCTATGACTTTTTAGGTAAACCCCGGGGTTTCCTGGTTGGCAAAACGGTTTATGATATCCAGGGACGGCATCGGGGTTTCTTTGTTGAGAATGTGCTCTGGGACCGCGGTGGCAGGATAATCGGTTTTATCTCCGGGGCGGTGGTGGAAGGGGTAACCTTTCCACCGGTCGAGGTGCCACCGGTGCCTTACAAGGACCTGCCCGCGCCAGAGCCGCCAGCTAATTTAGTTGACCTGGACTGTCCGGTTCGGGCGCCGCTCTGGTCAATTATGCGGCTGGAAAACCTTTTGGTGTAAGCGAGCATAAAAGGAGGCACAATGCGCCGGGTGATTTGTTTTGCGGTGCTGGGGGTCTTTGTCAGCACCGGTATGGCGTCGGCACTGGAGTTGCAGGGTAGGCTGACCGCGGTGGCGGCAAAGAGCAGTTTTACAATTGAGACACGTTCGGAGGCGACGACTTTATGGATTGAT